>JAEEGJ010014057.1_pt1 | contig 19148 bp, 16 predicted proteins | sample 8958761 | NCBI WGS metagenome assembly JAEEGJ01 (sample SAMN16246546, study PRJNA631951) | gut metagenome | biome: gut microbiome; feature: rumen; material: RS-attached | host: Bos | place: Iran: Karaj | collected 2018-10 | reverse complement strand
TTCAATGTATTACCCATTAAGTATTCAGGGTTCTAACGAGCTTGAGATTTTCGGTAGTGTTTCCCTTAATCCATATTATCTTGCTTTTGTAGATAGACATGTTCAGTCTGCTGCAGGAACTGTTGCAGAGGGAGGCTATTCAGATGATGCTCTCTTTAATGCAGATGGTGCTTGGAACTATGGTGAAAACTTAGAGGAAGGCCACTGGTCTAGTATTGATGACTACGAAGCCTCTGGAGACAGTCAATTAATAACATTTTCTCATGCACCTGCTTTAGACGCTGATGGTATTTACTCATTTGAGTTGGATGTAAATGGTTATAACAATGCGGCAGAGGTTCATTCCATGGTATTCCAGTATATGCCAGATGGTGAGGATTTACTTTGCTTAGGTTATACAAATGATTTAATAGCAGATTGGCAAACCGGAAAATTCTCAGATAACTTTGATGGAAGATGGTTATCACTTCCAGATAATCAGAAGCTTGCTTACTTCGTAGTTGATGAAACAGATGATTATTTGGTATATACCTGTCCAATTTATTTAAATGGTAAATCTACAAATTTACGTGTAAGACACTATTTTGGTGATGAAGGAAAGCTTGTAGTAGAGGGCGCTTGGGATGGTATTGATGAAAATGGTGCCGCAGCTAGAGATATCGTAAAGATAAAAGAGGGAGATGTTATCGTTCCTGCCTATGAAGCATATAATATGAATAGTGATGGTGAGAGTGAATACACAGGTGGTGAATACGTAGCAGGTGCTGACTTCAATGTTTGCTTCGACTATATGTCAGAAGCACATTACTTCTTCGCATTTGACATTGTAGATATTTATGGAGATACTTTTACAACAGATCCAGTAATGTTTGATGTAGATGCAAACGGTCAGCCAAGTTTCTACGAGAATATGGAAGAAGGACTGATTTCGACCGGAATAGCTCACTAAACTATGTAAAATCTAGGGAAGGATAATGTTATATGAAAATAAAAATTTTTTTAGTCGCCACAACAGTTCTCATTTGTGCTTCTACCTTTGTAGGCTGCGCTGATGAGAAAGAGACGGTTGGCGAGACAGTAAGTGGCACAATTACCGTAGAAACGCCTGAAGCCCAGGAGGTTGCACCGGTAGAAAACCAAAATGTAGAAACATTGTCAGATGATTCTGGCTCATGGCATACCTCATCAGAGAAAGAAATCACTGAAAAAATGATTGTATGCTTCTATCAGGTGCCTGACTCAACTAATATTAGATACAGTCTTAATGAAGAAGCGAATATGGCGCAGATGGAGTTTGAATATGAAGGTTTAAACTATACTGTAAGGCTTAAGGAGTCAGACGAATTTGAAGATATTTCTGGTTGCAACTATGCTTGGACAAGTGAAGAAGAAGGTCAATTGTCGGGCTTCCCTGCCGTGACAAAACGGTATGTGGGTGAAGGAGAAACTGTGGATGTTATATTATGGCAAATCAAGGAAGCAGGATATGTATTTTCACTGACAACATCAGCTCCTGATTTGGACGGATTTGATATTACAGCAGTTGCTGAAAAACTTGTATGGGATGTACCAGAAGAATAAAGTACTGATAGTATTTTGTTTTGGACCTGGGGGACGGAGTTATAGGGTCATTTAATATAAAAAATGGACCCATGACTCTGTCCTCTGGGTCCATTTTTGGTGTATGAAATTAGTGGTGATGACGGCTTGAGCCCCATCTATTATTGTTGTATCTTGAATTGTTGTGGTGTGAACCATGTCTTGAATGATTCTTATGATGCTTATCTGAATCATTGTCCTTGTCAGACTCTGAATCGTCAGTTACTTCTGATTCTTCTGTAACAGCTTCTGTGTCATCTGTTACCTCTGGTTCCTCTGTAACTGTCTCATCGCCAGTAGCTGGTGTTTCGTCAAGAACTTCAGTATCCTCAGTCTCGGTAGTTTCCTCTTCTTTGTCATCAGCGTCTGTATCTTCATCATCAGACTTTTTCTCTATATCAACAAAAGGTTTTTTAAGTTCGTGCTGTAAGTTTGCATACTCAACTAATTCATCCAAAGTGTATTCATTTTGAAGGATAGCCTTGCCAAGCGCAGCTACTTGTTGATCCGGTTCAATTGAATCTGATGGAACAAGGAAATGGTCTTCAATAGATTTATCATGATTGTTAATAATTGTAATTCCTACATATGGAAGGAAAATTCCTGCCTGCATAGCAGGTACACCCTCATCGGCAGTAGTATAGCTGTTATGAGAATGACCATCAAGAATAAAATCGATAGGATTACTGTCAAAGTTATATTTTTTTGTATCTACAGATGTAATATTATTATATAAGTCAATGCATCTATTTCCTTTTAGGTATTGATTTCGGTTTGACTTTAATTTTACTCCTAAATGAGAAAGACAAATGATTAAATCTGTATGCTCGTCATTTTTTAATTTTGAACATTGTTCAGCTGCACATTTATACATGTCTTCTTTTGATTTAACCGTATATCCATCAAGCTTTTTACCTTGGTTCATTGTCTCATAGGCAGTCAAACCAAAAAATCCGATTTTTAACTTGTCCTCTTCAGAGGCAATATTTGAATTGTCGTAAACAATGTAAGGTTTGTACTTAAGAGAATCACCTTTGAATAGGTTTGCACTTGTAATATCAAAATTTGCACAGCCTAACAAACTTTCCATTCTATATTTTTCGTCGACAGGTTCACCTTTGTGTTCGCCGTCTTTGTATGTTTTTTCATTGAACTCGAATTCATGATTTCCTACAGTTGCGTAATCGTAGCCTACAGCATTCATCATGACCATCGGCGCAAAGCCTTTATAGTTATTTACTTCTTTATATTGATCTCTTTCTGCATCTTCCTTAGCATATGAAAAATCACCGCAATCTACAAGAATTACATCTGATACATTCTCAATTCCTTCAACATGATCTTTTAGAGCTTTTACATAAGCATATTTGTCTACTGCACCATGAACATCGTTTGTTTGGATGATGACAGTTTTTTTAGTACCACCATCTTTAATAGCAGCATCCATTTGTGCAAGATTTTTACTGTCTATTTCTTCTTTAGCATATATTTCTGCACCATCGTCCTCTACATAATAAGCACTGGCTGTAGCAGATGCGAATGGACTGGCGAAAAGTGCACCGACTAATGCTAAAGACGCAAAAGTTCTTAATAATTTTTTCTTCTTCATTTCGTTCTAATCCTCCTCTGTTGTAAAAAAATGTATAGTAGTTCTATATATGTAAAGGCTTTGCTAAAGGGCAAAACCGATTTGTCGAAGATTAAGAAACTTAGCCACAGTTGCGGCTAAATGCGAAAGAACACAACGATTTATTTGTAACAGAAATGTAACAAAATGTCAAATATTTGTCATCTTATCCGGGGAATAGATGATATATAGAAAGATAATTTATGTAATTTATATCTGCTGCTAAGGTTCAGATTATTGACAAAACGTGTAAAAACTATTATTCTTAGTGTACTATATACAATAGTACAGTTAGCGAAGGAGGAATAATATGAACAAGAAAATAATGCTAATTGCTATGGCAATGATTTTTAGTTTATCAACTCTTTTTGGCTGTGGAGCAAAAGAGGAAAATACAATAAGCGAAGATGTCGAGGCAGAAAACCTTACTTCTGAAAATGATGCCAGTGATTCAACACAGGTGGCAAACCCTTGGAGAGAATCTTCTGATGAGGAAATCTCTCAAATTATGGGGGCTGGCTTTTATGAGGTTTATGAGTCTGAAAATATTAGATACAGTATCAATGAAAATGAGAAAATCGCTCAGATGGAATTTGTATACGATGGGTTAGATTTTACAGCTAGATTCAAGCAAGCTGACAAGCTTGAGGACATTTCTGGTTGTAACTATGATTGGACAAGTGTAGATGACTGCGAATTGAATGGACTCCCAGCTCAGGAAAAACGTTATGTGGGTTCAGATGAGACTGTTGATGTTATTATCTGGTTTGTAGAAGACGCTGGATATGTATTTTCATTATCTACATCAGCAAAAGATTTAGATGGATTTGATATTACTGCTGTTGCTCAATATCTTGTTTGGGACACAGGTGTAGAAGGAGATTATCCAGAAACATTCTTAGAGGATCAGGCTGGCAAAACAGACTTTGAGAGCTATGATGAGGCAATATCTTTCTTAAAGAAGGGCCAGGGATATGCATTTGTAGAGCTTGGTGGTTCTAATGGTAAAATATTGTTAGTGACAGATAAATTGTATGACAATGGATCTGGTAAGATGGTATCAATAGATGTATGTACTTATACTGAGAAGGATGGAAAGGTAGACATGGCAGGCTTTGCAAATGGTACAGATAAAGATAGTCCACTTTCTTTAGGAGATGGAATGCTTTGGGTCGGAGGCAAAGAAGAAGTCTGCTCGTTTGATATCAACAATAGTAATAACCAATTGATATATGTAAACAATATAAGTTTAACAGGTCAGGATGAGCAGGGAAATTCTTTATACTATGGCTTTTACAGAGAGAACACAGGGGATGATGGTTTGGAAGTCAGAGACGATAAGGCAAAAGAGCTGTTTGAAAAGCTACAGAAAAAGTGTGCAGGTGCAGCACCAGTTGAATTTACAGTTGTAAAATAAAGGAACGAAGCATGCGATACCCAGAATTTTTAAAAGAAAACGGCAAGGTAGGTCTTGTGGCACCATCCTTTGGATGCTCCTTTGAGCCATACAAAAGCTGCATGGATGCAGCAGTTAAGCGGTTTCAGGGGATGGGCTATAAAATAATAGAAGGGCCCAACTGCAGAAAGAGCGATGGAATAGGTATCAGTTCTACTCCTGAAAACTGCGGCAGGGAGCTTACAGATTTTTACGTGAGCCAAGACAACGATATGCTTATTACCTGTGGTGGTGGTGAGCTTATGTGCGAGACTTTGGACCACGTGGATTTTGATGCCATAAATCAGGCCAATCCAAAATGGTACATGGGATATTCGGACAATACCAATTTTACTTTTTTGCTTAACACTATCTGTGATGTGGCATCTATATATGGACCAAGCATTGGTGCTTTTGGGCAAAAGCAGCTACATAAATCTCTGGAGGATACTATAGATTTAATCACCGGCAAGACCCTGACGGTCAGCGGTTATGATAAGTTTGAGATTGAATCTTTAAAAAGCGAGGAGAATCCTTTTGCCACCTTCAATGTGACAGAAAAGAAGGAGCTAAAGCTATATTCCGGACAGGCTCAGGTGAATAGACTGCCAGATTTTTCTGGAATTATCACAGGTGGATGTCTGGATTGCCTGGCAAATCTTGTGGGAACCAAGTACGATAACGTGGATTCCTTCAATGAAAAATACAAGGACACAGGCATCATCTGGTTCGTTGAGGCCTGCGATTTGAATGTAATGGCAATCAGGCGAGCTCTTTGGAATCTTGATAGAGCAGGCTGGTTCAAAAATGCCAAGGGCTTTATCGTGGGACGTCCCGCAGCAGCCTGGAAGGAAGAGCTGATGGGATTGGATCAGTACGCAGCAGTTACAGGAATCCTTGGCAAGTACAATGTACCTATAGTGATGGATGCCGACGTTGGTCATCTGGCACCTATGGTACCTATCATCTCTGGAGCATACACAACTGTAAGCACCAAGGGAGACAACTTAACCTTGAATTATTCCCTGAAATAAAAGGATTTTTGGGCATTCTATACTAATAATACACCCCTTAAATAGGTAATTATGGCAAAATATACAAAACAATATTGCGTCACCAATAAAGATATGCTATTGTCGGGTAAATCGTAACATATCCGCAAAGAATTGCGGGTAAACAGTAGTATTTTTAAGGGGGTAGTGAAATGAAAAAATTCTACAAAATGGCAGCTTGTGCTGCCTCACTTGCTGTGTCCATCAGCATGACAACTTTGCCTGCTAATGCTTACGTGAGATTTGAGGGAAATCCACCGGATGTAACAGGCAAAACACTGACACTTAAAATGGCTAACACATACGAAAATCTGGCCATTTCTGGTGTGGTCAAAGACGGGGTTTTTGATGACTATTCTGATTTATATGGTATGAAAACCAGAGATGGAATAGAAATCAACGCCAACAATCTTAAAGAAATCTGGGTGAATGCGCACAATTGCAATCCTCAGTACAAATGGGGAGATTGGACCTACGGTGTATACGAGCTGGACTGTGTATACAATGATGGAAGCAACAAGGCTGTTTGGGAGAAGGGTGTTTACCGTGTGATGCCGGATTTTCCTGTGGAAAAGGAAATCACAGATACCGGTCACTATGAAAATTATGGCACTGAAAATCAGAAAAAGGTTTCCGACAGAGGGGACTATCATTTCAGAAAGCAGACCGATGGCACAATAAAGTGGACGGATGGAATTTTCAATCATCCTGAGCTTGATGTACCTTATACAGTTCTTGCCACCAAAATGGAATGCGTTACCTACGTTCGAGACGACGCAGAGCCAATGCCAATTGATACTCACGTTTACAAGACCATTACAGAGCGTGATATGTATTTATCATCTTTCCGTACCTTTAGTAATGGATATTCTTTAGTATATGAAGGTGAATTTGCTTATCCAACACTCTACGACTTTAGTCAGACCAAATTGGAAGACAAATTCAAACATGATGTGATTCATTATCGTTTGATAGATTTTTATGATACACAATACTTTGAGGACGGCTACATCACATTCAAGGATGACGGAACCGTAAAGGAACGTTTTGTTGAAAGAAGTGGCAAGATGGCTCCTCCAGATGCAGGATTTGTTCTTTTGACAGATGAAACACCTCAGAAGAATGAGTACTTCTGGCCAAAGGAAATCGAGGTGACTAAGCTTGATGAAAATGGAGTGGAGACACACGATTCGGTTATGCAGGTACCTCAGCCAGAGGTTAGTGGCGTCATAATAAAGGGCAACGTCAACAACGATGGCAAAATTGATTACTCTGATGTGTTAGCACTTCAGAATTATATCAACGGCAACGGAGAGCTTTCCCTTGCAGTATCACTGAATGGTGATATGAATTCTGACGGAAAAGTCGACGCATCAGATCTTGACTTACTGATTCAGACAGTTAAATAAATAGAATATATAGTAGTTATTCCCCTTAAGCGGATGCGTGATTGTATTTGCTTGAGGGGATTTTAATTTAAAAAACAAGGTTATTGGCATCCTATAAAAATTTTTCAAGATTAATTATGGCATGATTTAATAATTTCTCAGCAAGAAACAGCAATCATCAAAAAACAAATTACGTTACAATATTGCCGTTTGAGAAAAAATATGGATTAAAAGTAATTTGTTAGGAGGAAAGAGAAATGAAGAAGTTTGTAAGTAAGTTGGTTGCAGTTGCGATGGTGTTTTCATTGGCTTTAATAGTACTCGCAGTATGGTTGCCAGGTGGAAGACCTAAGAAAGTTTCTAGAATAATGGATGAGAATCCAAAATTCTATAATGAGCAGGTATATAATGTATAACCTATTGATAAATTATATCAAGTAGCAGCAGTATATTTAATTGAAGAAATAGAGGAGTTCTGTTAATCTACTTATGGTTAGAAGTTTCTAACTATAGTGTAAATCATTGCAGAGCTCCTTTTTATTATTGAGAGTTGCTACCTCTTGCCATAAACAAGGAGCTCGCACTTTCTACAGACTCAAGACGTGACTAGCGTTTTGTAAATATTTTTAATGTGAAAGGAAGGATTTTTATGGATTACTTAGAAATCGAAAAGGTTATTGGCAGAGAGATTCTCGATTCACGAGGAAACCCTACAGTCGAATGCGAGGTTGTACTTGTTGATGGCACAGTGGGCAGAGGAACAGCTCCATCAGGAGCTTCTACAGGTGAGTTCGAGGCCCTTGAGCTTCGCGACGGAGATAAGAATAGATATCTTGGCAAGGGTGTTACAAAGGCAGTTGAAAACATTAACGGACCTATTGCTGATGCAATTGTTGGTATGGATGCTTCAAATATCTACGCTATTGATGCAGCCATGATTAAGGCAGATGGAACAAAGGACAAGTCTAAGTTTGGTGCAAATGCAATTCTTGCAACATCAATTGCTTGCTGCAGAGCTGCTTCTATCGCTCTTGATATTCCTCTTTACAGATTCCTTGGCGGTGTAAACGGCAACAGACTTCCAGTTCCAATGATGAATATTGTAAATGGTGGTTGCCATGCACTTTCGTCTGGTCTTGATGTTCAGGAGTTTATGATTATGCCAGTTGGTGCTCCTTCATTTAAGGAAGCATTAAGATGGTGCGCAGAGGTATTCCATGCGCTTGCTGCAATCTTAAAGGATAGAGGTCTTGCTACTTCAGTAGGTGATGAGGGTGGTTTTGCTCCAGCACTTAAGTCTGATGAGGAAGCTATCGAGACTATTCTCGAGGCAGTTAAAAAGGCTGGCTATGAGCCAGGAAAAGATTTCAGAATCGCTATGGATGCTGCATCTTCTGAGTGGAAGACAGGCAAGGTTGGTGAGTACAAGCTTCCTAAGGCCGGTACTGTTTATACATCTGAGCAGCTTATCGATCATTGGAAAAAGCTTGTGGAGAAGTATCCTATCATCTCTATCGAGGATGCTTTGGACGAAGAGGATTGGGAAGGCTGGAAGAAGCTTACTGCAGAGCTTGGAAACAAGGTTCAGCTTGTAGGTGACGATTTGTTTGTTACAAATACTGAGCGTCTTTCTAAGGGTATTGCAAATGGCTGTGGTAATTCTATCCTTATCAAGCTCAATCAGATTGGTTCTGTTTCAGAGACTCTTGAGGCTATCAAGATGGCACACAAGGCTGGTTACACAGCTATTTCTTCTCACAGAAGTGGTGAGACAGCGGACACAACAATTGCTGATCTTGCAGTAGCTCTTAACACATGTCAGATTAAGACAGGTGCTCCTTCGCGTTCAGAGCGTGTGGCTAAGTACAATCAGCTTCTTCGCATTGAAGAGCAGCTTGGCGCATCTGCAGTATATCCAGGCATGGGCGCTTTTAATGTGGAATAATTAATTTTTGCGGAGGCATCTAAAGTATTTTGGTCGCTTAGTCTATAGCTACGCCCATAATATTTTGAAGGTGCCTCCATTTTTTTAATTATATTTTTGAATACAGGGGGATATATGAGCTTAAAGTATGGTTTATTGAAATGTGCAATAAAAGCAATTGGACTTAAGACTAAATTATTTAGCGGTAGTCCTGATGAAATAGTAGATAGAACAAAAAAACAAAATGCGAAAACAACTATTCCTGAACTAAAAGATGAGGATTTTGATATAAGCATCATTAAAGTTATGGAATGTTCAGTTATAAGATTGATTCATAAAGAAAAGGTAAGTAAAGCTAATCTTTTTATAATTGGAGGAGGCATGATTGCATCACCAAGTGCCGGCTCGGTGAAGAAGGCTCTTGCCTTCGCAAAAGAAACAGGGGTGGATGTATTTGTGCCTTATTATCCTTTGTGTACTGATTATCCTGTATCTAAAGCCTATGAAATGATTCATGAAACATATAAAGAAATGCTTAAAAGTTATGAGCCTAAGGCCATATCGATACTTGGGTCTTCTTCGGGTGGAAACCTCGCTCTTGGAATTGTTCCATATATTAATGATAATCATTTGGATGTTCCGATGCCGGGGCATATTATAGCACTTTCTCCAGGTACCTGCGTGGAGTCTGAGGAGGAATGGCAGAAGATGCTTGAACTTGATAAAAAGGATATTTTAATCCCAGCTGAATATATGAAAAAAGCTGTAGATATATTAAGGCATGGAGATGACTCGGTTCCAGAATACATGATTTGGCTCCAGAAGGGAGATTTTACTAATAGTCCACCTATCACGTTTAATTATGGTTCGGATGAAACCTTATACGCTTGCGCACCATCCTTTGAAAAGGTTATGCAAAAGTATGGGGTAGATTATGAAATGATTGTTGGTGAAGGAATGTTTCATTGCTATCCAGTTTTTCCTATGGTTAAAGAGGCCAAGGAAGGCTGGGATATGCTTATACAACTTGTGAAAGGAAAATGATATGATTAAGCTAAAGGGACTAGATGAGGCAGAAATTAAAGAAATAACAGAGCAGATTACAGATGCATTTTATGATTATCCTTACAATGGAATTGATGAAGGGTTAATTAAATATATGCCTACGAGAGAGGATGCATATACCTACTTCGGTGCTATAGTGCAGGCTGCACATAATAGCAATATATTATATACCACTTCTGAAAGGATGGAAGGTTTTTTGGTTCTGACAGGAGATGGTGAGAACACCATTAAATTTGTAGATGGAATGAAAATGATTTTTGCTGAAAAAAGAGCTCTTGGTGGAATAAAAAAGATGAAAGAGTTTATTTCTGCTTGTTTTTGTGAAGGTGGTAGCCTTGAAACAAGAATGAAAAAAGCGAAGAGGAAATTTTTAAAAATTGAGATGCTTGTAGTAAGAAAAGAATTCCAGAAAAAGGGGTTCATGAAACAAATGATGAATTATGCTTATCAGCTTGCAGAAAAAAGAGGAGTAGCTGTTATTCTTGATACAGATGATAAGGACAAAAGCGATAGATATCAGCATCTAGGGATGAAACTTGATAGAGTTAGAAGTAAAGTAGAAGGACTACATATTTATGACCTTATCCATGAGGTTTAGAGGTGAAAACCATGTATAAAACTATGTTAAAAATTGATGGAATGATGTGTAGTATGTGCGAGGCACATGTTAATGATGTGATTCGAAATAAGATACCTGAAGCAAAGAAAGTGAAGAGTTCATATAAAAAAGGTGAGGCTACATTTATCTCGGAGGAGATTCCAGATGAAAATATGTTAGTTGCTGCTATTGGCGAGACAGGATATTCAGTTGAGTGGATGAAGTCAGAGCCTTATGAGAAGAAATTTTTAGGACTTTTCTAAGTAAGTAATTCACTAGCAACGTGATAATTGTGTAAGTAAGAATTTGCTTAGGTGGCAGGAAAACATTTTTACTTTTGGAGTATGACTTTTGGCTCTTTTTTAAAAGTGATACTGATTTAGGCTTAATTTGAGCGATTCTTATAATAAAATCTGTTATGGAAGTATGACTATACACAGATTTTGAATAAGTAAAACTTATAATACCAGTAAAAAAGTATGACTCTCATATATAATTGAAAGTCATACTTTTTTTTCGTCGCCATCTTTAAATTTATAGATAACAGTATGACATTTTTTTGATATGAAGTAAGTCATACTCATACTGTGTTTTGCTCAGTTCACCCATATTTAAAATTTTTGATATAATATGTACATATCTAGTTTACGTAAGGGGTAAATGGTGTTATTATTGTTTGGATTTCGTTTTTTTTAGGTAAACATGTTTCCTGCCAGCAAAATCGGCGGGAATCAATATCATCATATAGAGGAGTATAGAATGAGAAAGACAAAGATTATTTGTACAATCGGTCCAGCAAGCATGAATGAGGAAACTCTCACAGCTATGGCAAAGGCCGGAATGAATGTTGCTAGAATGAACTTTTCCCATGGTGACCATGCGGAGCAGGGCATGAAGATGGATTTGGTAAAGAAGGTTCGTATGAATCTCAATCTTCCAATTGCAATCATGCTTGATACAAAGGGCCCAGAGTACCGTATTGGTACATTTAAGGATGGCTCAGTTACAGTTAAAGAAGGAGATGTATTTACATTTACCACAGAAGATGTTGAGGGTGATGAGACTAGAGTTTCTGTTAGCCACAAGAACCTTCACAAGGACCTTGCAGTAGGTGATACGCTTTCTGTTTGCAACGGTATTGTTTTCTTTGAAGTTACAGACATCAAGGGAAAGGACGTTATTACCAAGTGTACAACAGGAGGAACCATGAGCAATAAGAAGTCCATGAGTTTCCCTAACAAAGTTATGTCAGGTCCATATCTTTCAGAGCAGGACAAGAAGGATATTCTTTTTGGCATTGAAAATGATGTTGATTACATCGCCGCATCTTTTGTTTCAACTAAGAAGGATTTGGAGGAGCTTAAGGACTTCCTTCATGCAAATGGTGGCGATAATATTGATATTATTGCAAAGATTGAGAATCAGCCAGGTGTAGATAACATCGAGGAGATTTGTGAACTCTGCGACGGCATTATGGTTGCCCGTGGCGATCTTGGCGTTGAGATTCCTTTTGTAAAGCTTCCAGCAATTCAAAAGGAACTTATTTCAAAGTGTCGTGTCCTTGGCAAGAGAGTTATCACTGCCACAGAGATGCTTGAGTCAATGATTACCAATCCACGTCCTACACGTGCTGAGATTTCAGACGTTGCCAATGCTGTTTATGATGGTACTAGCGCAATCATGCTTTCTGGTGAGAGTGCTCAGGGTAAATATCCAGTTCAGGCAGTTGCTACTATGGCTGAGATTGCTGAGGAAACTGAGGCAGATATTTCTTATACAAGACGTTTCCATAGAGAAGATGTTGAGATTCGCTCTACTCAAGATGCTGTTAGTCACTCAACATGTTCAATGGCTATCGACGTAGATGCTAAGGCAATCGTTGCTTGTACAATGTCTGGTCGTACAGCTCGTATGGTTAGTCGTTTCCGTTGCCCAGTTGACATCGTTGCCATGACAACGGACAAAAAGGTATGGAGAAAGCTTGGAATGAGCTGGGGCGTTACACCAGTTCTAGTAGATAAGTTCTCTTCACTTGATGTTATGTTCTACTATGCAGTAGGCCGTGTTCAGCAGATGTTAGACCTTAAAGCCGGCGATAATGTAGTACTTACAGGTGGTCCAATTGACGGAAGCGTAGGCAATACAAACACTATAAAGGTGGAAACAATTCAATAGGCTGATAACTTTTATTATTCACAGACAATTCACACTTTAGACTTAGCTTGAACATAATTATCAGTTAATATATAATCATCTCGAAAGAGATACAATTTTTTCATAACATTATTCTCCCTTTTGAAAGAGACGCTCCGCTGGCGTCTCTTTCTTTTGTATTTAGAACAAAAAAAAGCGCCCCCTTAAGGGGCGCCATATTTTTAGTCATCTTCAAGCTCATCAGCTGAAAGCTCAAGGACTGTACGCTTACGAGCCATTTCGTCTGACTCAAGGTACTCGTCGTATGTAGTCATCTTGTCAATCATGCTTCCGTTCGGAAGGATTTCGATGATTCTGTTGGCAGTAGTCTGTACAATTTCGTGGTCACGAGAAGAGAAGAGGATAACACCTGCAAACTTCTGAAGACCAGTGTTGAGAGCTGTGATACTTTCCATATCAAGGTGGTCAGTAGGCTCATCAAGCATAAGAACGTTTGAATTCTCAATCATCATACGTGAGAGAAGTACACGCACCTTTTCACCACCGGATAATACCTTCATCTTCTTGGCACCATCATCACCTGCGAAAAGCATACGGCCAAGAAAACCACGTACATAAGTAGCATCCTTGATTTCAGAGAACTGTGTAAGCCAATCTACAATGAGAAGGTCAGTGTTAAAGATTTTGGTGTTGTCCTTAGGGAAGTAAGACTGTGAAGTTGTAACACCCCACTTGTAGCTTCCTTCGTCTGGCTCCATCTCACCAGCGAGAATCTGGAACAATACTGTCTTTGCACGCTCGTTTGAACCAACAAATGCAATTTTGTCTTCGCGACCAACGTTAAATGAAATGTGGTCGAGGATTAACTCGCCATCGATAGTCTTGGTAATGTTTTCAACTGAAAGTACTTCATTACCGATTTCACGTGCTGGTCTAAAGTCGATATATGGATATTTACGGCTTGAAGGACGGATGTCATCAAGCTGAATTTTTTCAAGGGCACGCTTACGTGATGTAGCCTGCTTTGACTTAGAAGCGTTAGCAGAGAATCTCTGAATGAACTCCTGTAATTCCTTAATCTGCTCTTCCTTTTTCTTGTTAGCCTCTTTACGCTGCTGGATGATAAGCTGTGAAGACTGATACCAGAAATCATAGTTACCAGCGTAAAGCTGAATCTTGCCATAGTCGATATCTGCTGTATGTGTACATACCTTGTTGAGGAAGTAACGGTCATGGGATACGACGATGACAGTATTCTCAAAGTTGATAAGGAACTCCTCAAGCCAGCCAATAGCATCTAAATCAAGGTGGTTGGTAGGCTCATCGAGAAGAAGTACATCTGGTGAACCAAAAAGTGCACGTGCAAGAAGAATCTTGACCTTTAATGCACCTGGAAGTTCTGACATGAGAGTGTAGTGGAACTCTGTTTCAACTCCAAGACCGTTAAGGAGTGTTGCCGCATCAGCCTCTGCGTTCCAACCATCCATCTCTGCAAACTCTGTCTCAAGCTCTGCAGCGCGGATACCATCCTCATCTGAGAAGTCTTCCTTCATATAGATAGCGTCCTTTTCCTTCATGATGTCGTAGAGACGCTGATTACCCATGATAACAGTATCAAGAGCTGTGAACTCATCATACTTGAAGTGATCCTGCTCCAAGAATGAGAGGCGGTTGCCTGGGCTCATTGTAATCTCACCGCTTGTAGGCTCAAGCTGTCCAGATAAAATCTTAAGGAATGTAGACTTACCTGCACCGTTGGCACCGATGATACCGTAGCAGTTTCCTTCGGTAAATTTGATATTAACCTCTTCGAAAAGGGCCTTCTTGCCAAAACGAAGAGTGACGTTATTAGCTTGAATCATAGTGTTTCCTTTCGTTATTTAATATATAAAAAGATAAGTTGGAAAACTAAGCAAAACATAGTAAGTCCAACTAAAAATCAAAATCTTTAAAATAATACCAAAAAAAGCGAGATTTGTACAGAGAACCCCTGATATATGTAGATTCTGTATTTAAAATATCACGGTACCGTGATATAATAACTACGAAGGAGTAAAGTATGCCAGTTATATCAAGATTCAATGGGATTGTAATCCGGATGTATTTTCTGTCCAGTGAACATAACCCACCACATATTCATGCTATTTATGGAGATGATGTTGCAGCAATAGATTTTCAAACTGATAGAGTAATTGAGGGGGAACTACCTCCTAAAATATTAAGTTTAGTATTGAAATGGATTTCATTACATAGAGAAGAATTGTTAAAAATATGGGAAACTCAGGATTTTATTAAAATAGCACCATTAGATTAGAATAGGAGGATGACATGTTTCATAAAATAAAAGATATACAGGTTCTTCCAGATAGTAGGCTGAGTGTACATTTTACTGAGGGCCAGAGAAAGATATATGATGTTGCAGCTCTTGCAGAAGAACATCAGGTTTTTAAAAATCTCATTGAAAATGACGAATTATTTAAATCAGCTAAGGTCGATGTTGGGGGATACGGAATAGTATGGAGCGATGATTTTGACTTATCCTGCGATGAGCTATGGGAACATGGAAAAAAGATTGATTCACCATTCGATGGACTTATGTCGTTAAGAGATGCTACAGAAATGTGGGGATTAAATGAAAGTACCCTTAGAAGAGCTATTATATATGGCAAATTGTTGCTTGGTATAGATGTCTGTAAGTTTGGCAAACAGTGGGTGATTTCTTATGAATCTATGATTAGGGAATATGGAGAACCAAAGGCAAGCTAAAAATGATTATCTAGCTATTGTGTTTATTGCATTTTGCCATGTGAAATTATATAATATTCAATAAAAATTTTTTTCGGAAGGTGGTGATATCGTGGCTGAAAGAGACAAGACAGATTTAGAAATGCTAGAACGCAATATCTCTGGTGAAAATCGCGGTGTCATCGCTACTACTGACTTTGTCAACCCGGAAGAGCTCTACAAGGAGCTTATTTCGCGTGTTCAGAAATACCATCCAAATACTGATATATCAATGATTGAGAAGGCTTATCAAGTTGCATCCCAGGCCCATGATGGTCAGGTACGCAAGTCTGGTGAGCCTTATATTATTCATCCACTTTGTGTGGCAATTATCCTTGCTGATTTAGAATTAGATAAGGAAACAATTGTGGCAGGAATTCTTCACGATGTTGTGGAGGATACCATTTACACTAAGGAGGAGCTTGCTGAGATATTCTCAGAAGAAGTTGCAGAGCTTGTAGACGGCGTTACCAAGTTGGGCCAGTTAAATTATGATGCTGACAAGGTTGAGATACAGGCTGAGAACTTGCGTAAGATGTTCCTTGCCATGGCTAAGGATATCCGTGTCATTCTTATCAAGCTTGCAGATAGACTCCACAATATGCGTACCCTCAAGTACATGCGTCCTGAAAAGCAAAAGGAAAAGGCTAGAGAGACCATGGAAATCTACGCGCCTTTGGCTCAGCGTCTAGGTATTAGCAGGGTCAAGATTGAGCTAGATGATTTATCTCTTAAGTATCTTGAGCCAGAGGCATATTATGATTTGGTTGAAAAGATTGCCCTTAGAAAGAGCCAGCGTACTGAGTACATTAACTCTTTGGTTGAGGATGTTTCTAAGCACATAAAGGCTGCTGATATTGATGCAGAAGTCTATGGCCGTGCAAAGCATTTCTTTAGTATTTACAAGAAGATGGTCAACCAGCACAAGACTATCGACCAGATATATGACTTGTTTGCAGTTCGTATCATTGTTGATTCTATCAAGGATTGTTACGCTGCACTTGGCGTAATCCACGAGATGTATACACCTATCCCAGGTCGTTTTAAGGATTACATTGCTATGCCAAAGCCAAACATGTATCAGTCTTTGCACACCACTGTCATTGGACCTAACGGTGCACCTTTCGAGATTCAGATTCGTACATACGAAATGCACCGCACCAGCGAATACGGTATCGCAGCTCACTGGAAATACAAGGAGAGCGGCGAGGGCTCTTCAGTTGTAGGCGAAGAGGAGAAGCTTTCTTGGCTCCGCGAGATTCTTGAGTGGCAGCAGGAGATTTCCGACAACAAGGAGTTTTCTTCATTATTAAAATCCGATCTTAATTTATTCTCTGATACAGTATTTTGTTTTACTCCTTCAGGAGACGTTAAGAATCTTCCTAATGGTTCAACACCGATTGATTTTGCCTACGCAATCCATTCTGCAGTTGGTAACAGAATGATTGGTGCCAAGGTTAACGGCAAGCTTGTACCTATTGATTATGTTATTCAAAATGGTGACAGAATCGAAATCGTCACCTCTCAAAATACTAACGGTCCTAGCCGTGACTGGCTCAATATTGTCAAGTCATCACAGGCCAAGAACAAGATTAACCAGTGGTTCCGCAGCCAGTCTAAGGATGAGAATATCCTTAAGGGCAAGGAATTGCTTATTAACTCTGCAAAGCAAAAGGGCGTGGATTTAGGCGAGATTAATAAGCCTAGATACCAGGAGCTTGTTAAGAATAAATACGGCTTCCATAGCTGGGAGGATACCCTTGCAGCAGTTGGCCAGGGTGCCATCAAGGAAGGTGCCGTTATCAATAGAATGTTTACTGCTTGGCAAAAGGATCATCCTGTTAAGGTTACTGATGAGGAGGTTCTTGAAGAGCATTCAGGCAGCGCCGAGAAGATTAGACCAAAGTCTAAAAACGGTATTACTGTTAGCGGTCTATATGATGTATCTGTGCGCTTTTCTAAGTGTTGCAACCCAGTGCCAGGCGATGAAATTGTGGGCTTTGTTACAAGGGGTAGAGGTGTTTCAATTCACCGAACTGACTGTATCAACATGATTAATCTTCCTGAGTTTGAGAAGGAGAGATTAATCGAGGCTGAGTGGGCACAGGATGCTCAGGAAGAAGGCAAACAGGGCGGTGTATATCTCACCGAAATCAATATTTACGGCAACAACCGTACAGGACTTTTGGTTGATATTACAAGAATATTTACCGAAAGAGAGATAGATATTGATTCAATCCATTCCAAGACTAGCAAGCAGGGCGTGGCTACCATTACTATCAAGTTTGGCACTCAGAGCCGCGAGCAGCTTAAGTCTTTGGTTGAAAAGATTAAGCAGGTTGAATCCATCATCGACGTAGAAAGACCAAGAGGATAGAATGAAAGTTAAACACATATTGTTGCCAGTTTGCGCAATGAACTGCTATCTGGCGATTAACGAGGAAACCAATCAATCAATTATCATAGATCCAGGCTCATCTCCTAAGCGTATCAAGGCAGGGGTAGAGGAGTCAGGTGCTACACCAGTAGCGATTCTTTTGACACACGGGCACTTTGATCACGCAGGTGCAGCAGCTGAGATTGCTGCAGAGTACGGCATCAAGGTGTATGCATACGAGGGCGAAAGGGAGACTCTTGCCGACCCAGAGATTAACCTTTCAACAATGATTGCAGTTCCAACAGCTTATAAGGCTGATATTTTTTTGAAGGATGACCAAGAGGTAGACTTAGCAGGTTTGCATTTTAAATGCCTTGCTACACCAGGTCACACAGCTGGTGGCTGCTGCTTTTATTTTGAAAAGGAAGGCATAGTGTTCACCGGTGACACTCTATTTTGTGGTTCGGTTGGTCGCACAGATTTCCCTGGCGGCTCAATGTCACAGCTTGTTAATAGTATCAAGACCAAGCTTATGGATTTACCAGATGATACTATCTGCTATACAGGCCACGAAAGTGCAACAACTATAGGCGACGAGCGAAAATATAATATGTATCTTTAGATTCATAGGTTTTTAAGCAGCAAGGTCAGGATTTCCTGACCTTAATTTATGAAAGTACAGTTTTATTTCAGAAATCTATGAAAACACTGTATGAAACGATTTTCGGTTACCCTGTGAATGGAGATTTTTAAAATGATATATGTAAAGTTAAACGAAGATAATTTTGAATATGATATATATTCTCTGGTAAAGGCCTTTTATCCCAAGGAAGAAGTAAAGATTGGCACAGAGGATGTACTTAAGCAGCTATCTAAGGATACAAGTGATGGCGGACAAGACTTAGACCAGCAGAACACAGATGAGCAAGATATCCTTTTTACCATGGATGTGCAGTATTCGGACAACGTCCTTACCCTAGATGGCAGACAGATTGACATCGACTATTCCAACAGACCGGACACCAAGAATCGTCTGAAGTTGGCTATCTACGAGAGCCTTCATGAACGCACTGGCAAGGATTTGCCTTGGGGCACCCTTACAGGTATTCGACCAACCAAGATTTCTCTTGGAATGATAGAGGAAG
>JAEEGJ010014053.1_pt1 | contig 19153 bp, 15 predicted proteins | sample 8958761 | NCBI WGS metagenome assembly JAEEGJ01 (sample SAMN16246546, study PRJNA631951) | gut metagenome | biome: gut microbiome; feature: rumen; material: RS-attached | host: Bos | place: Iran: Karaj | collected 2018-10 | reverse complement strand
CATGTGCGGATTCACCCAATATTTTTTCCCATCTAACCGCATTACATCAATCATATGTTTTTTATACTTACATTAATTATAATCTTTTTTTTTCATATTTCAATTATTATTTTCTTATTATTCGAAAATTTATGCGAATTTTGCCTTGAATTCCTGCTTTTTTACATGTTTTTTTAAGAAATTTTTGTTTTATAAAAATTTTTTATAAATTTTCATTATATAAGAAAGATTATGTGACAAAGCACTATTGCATACGATATATTATAATTATGAATGAGACTCCTTGCATTTATGTAATAGAAGATGAAGAATCAATTTCAAAGCTCATCAAGCTTTATCTTACAAAAGAAGGAATGGAAGCAAAAGCATTTCTTAATGCTGAAGATGCTTTATCTGACCTTAAGGAAGGCCGCAAACCTAACCTCATAATACTTGATTTAAACCTGCCTGGAATGAGTGGTTTTGAATTCCTCGAAGAGCTTCAGAAAATGTTCAACAAAGATCTGCCTTCTGTAATGATTCTTTCTGCCCGCGATACAGACGAAGACATAATAAAAGGACTAGGCTATGGAGCCGACGAATTCGTAACCAAGCCATTTTCACCAGGTGTTCTTATGGCAAGAGTAAAGGCTAACTTAAGACGCCAGAGCTTCTTCCTGGAAAAAATGGAATCATATATTGACTTTGGTCCTTACACTCTCCTTTTAAGCAGCTGTGTATTAAAAAAGAACGGTCAGAAGATTTCACTGTCTACAAAAGAATACGAGGTACTTGAATTTCTAGTAAAGAATGCAGGCCAGGTTATTTCTCCTGAAACAATATATCAGAATGTCTGGAAGGTTGAATATGGTGATATTACTGCCGTTGCAGTTTATATTCAGCGCCTGAGAAAAAAAATTGAAGACAATCCTTCTGACTGCAAGTATATCAAAACAGAATTTGGAAACGGATACATTTTCTCTAGTGAATATATAACAAAAAACTGTTAATATATTTTCATGAAGCTTAAAAATCAGTTTTTAATTCTTTCTACTTTAATTATTTCTATTCCTATACTTAGTTCAGTTTTTATTCTGATTCATACCTATATACATTCTCCTAACAGATACCTTATGAAAGGTTCTCAGATGCTTAGCAAAACTGATTTACCTTCTATTTCTGAACAGGATATTTACAATATTGAAATCTCTTTAAAAATGCTGCCCCAGAAGGTTGAAGCAGTATTATTCCGTACTTCTGACCGTAAAATTATTTATTCGACAATCCCCGAAATCAAAATTGATGATTACATGGACAGATCGGAAGTCCTTTCTTTTGTTTCTGAAACTTCAAATAACTATTATTATCAGTTTTCAAAAATGGCTTACAACCACGATATTCTTGTACTTACCAGGCTTCCCGTTGCTAACAAAAATACAGAAAAGAACACAAAGACCTATTTAAAAATACTTCTGCTGATTATTGCAATTACTATCTCCAGCCTTATTCTTATTCTCTTTATTTCTAAAGCAATTTTCGAAGGTCTTAACAAAATAGAAAGATCCAGTTTTCAGCTGGCGGAAGGAAAACTGGATAAACCTATAGCTTCTGAAACAGCAAATTCTCACAACAATGAATTTAACAACATTATGAACAGTCTGGAAAAGATGCGGCAGGAGCTTATTGAAAATCAGGAAAGTAAAAACCGCTTTATTATGGGAATAAGTCATGACTTAAGAACCCCGGTTGCAGTAATAAAAGGTTATTCAGAAGCCATTATGGATAACGTTATTACAGATAAAGACGAAATGAAAGATTCTATGGAGCTCATAGAACAAAAAACTACACAGCTGGAAGGAATGATAGACACTCTCATAAACTTTATGAAGCTGAATAACGTGGAAATTAAAGAAAAGCTTGTGCCGCATTCAATCACTAAATTAATTACTGATTTTGCAAAATATGCAGAAGTTACGGGAAAAGTCTTTAAACGAAATGTCCGCACCAATATTAATATTGATGAAATTAAAGTTCCTCTCAACAAACAGCTTATTCAGCGTTCTTTTGAAAACCTTCTCAGCAATGCAATAAGATATACTGATGAAAATGATTTAATTGAGATTTCTGCATTTAATAAGCAAGACAATAATAAACAATCAATAATCCTTAAAATACAGGACAGCGGCTACGGCATAGACAAAAAAGACCTTGATTATATTTTTGATATTTTTTACAGAGGAACAAATTCCCGCCAGGAAGAAGGCATGGGTATAGGACTTGCCGTTGTAAAAAGCATTATGGACACCCATGGCTGGACTATTTCTGTTGAATCGCAGAAAAAGAAAGGTTCCTGCTTTACTATAACAATTCCATATTAAAGCGGTTGAGAAAGAGCATGCCTTCCCTGCTCATAGCAAACCTTTCTGCACCGCCGCTGTCATATCTTAGGCAAAGACCTTTTTCTTCCCATTTAGTAAAAAGACTTACAAAGCGCTCCGGGAACTTATGGCCAAAAGTACCTTCAAATTCATTCTGGCTTACCCCTTCCAGTTTTCTCAGTCCCATCATAAAAAATTCAAACTCAGAGGTTTCAAGGTCTATATTTTCTACATTCTGCGGAATAGTCTTAAAGGAAACAGATTTCAGAATTGCTTTCTGCTGAGAATCAGCTTTCTGCCAGAAATCAATATATTCCGAAACATTTGATGTATTGGTCCAGCGAAGTCCGCTTCCTTTTTCTTTCCCTTCATCATAAACGCTGCCGGCCGCACCACTGCCGCAGCCCAGATAATTCCCGTGAGTCCAGTAAACAAGATTATGACGGCATTCTTTTCCCGGTCTGCAGAAATTAGAAACTTCATACCAGGTATACCCCTTGCTTTCCAGATAATCACGACCAGCCAGCCAAAGCTTATCCGCTTTATCATAATCATAAAGCAGTTTGCCACTTTCCAGCATTTTTCCAAAGGGCGTATTTTCTTCAATTGTCAATGAATACAAAGAAAGGTGCGACGGATTTACAGCAAGTACTTTTTCTATGCTATTTAATAAGTCTTTTTCATCATCACAAGGAAGTCCCGAAATCAGATCTATTGAAAGCTCACCCTTCCAGTTTTCTGAAAAGAGCTTTAAGGCATTTGAATTGATTTTCGAATCTGACCGGCGGCAGGCTTTTTTTAAGGCAGCATCATTCATGCTCTGAATACCGCAGGATATTCTGTTTACCCCGCACTGCCCAAGGCTTTCTAATAATTCCACAGAAACATCATCCGGATTCACTTCTACCGTAGTTTCAATATTATCATTAAAGGAAACAAGCTCTTTTACAGCAGTAAAAAGCCTTTTAAGCTGAGCGGGAGAAAGAAGACTTGGTGTTCCCCCGCCTATGTAAATTGTATTAAGCTCTTTTACATTAAAATATTCAGTCCGGAATTTTATTTCATTAATCAGCGCTTCAATATAAGCATCTGGTATCAGTTCTTTTTGATAACCTAAGGGAAGACTGAAAAAATCACAATAAGCACATTTAGAAATACAAAAAGGAATATGAATATAAAGTGATGAGCCTTTCATTTAAAATAATTTGAAATTCTTAAAAGGGAAATAACACATCAAAACCTTTGCATCTATATCTTCTTTGGAAACCGCACCCCAAAGGCGTGAATCATCTGAGGATTTTCTATTATCAGCAAGGACAAAATATTCATCAGGACCAAGAGTTATTTCATCAAAAGAACCTTTTACACCAATCTCTGTATCCCAGTCTGCAGGAGGTACAAAAAAAGTAACATTATAGGGTTCTTTTACAATTTCAAATTCAGTAAGAAAATGCTTCTGGTCGGCAGGCTTTATATAAATTACATAATCTCTCATATAAACCGTATCACCCGGCATACCAACAATACGTCTCAAATGAGGCTTTGAAGAAGGAAGTTCATTCTTTTCATAAAGTGAAAGCTGCTGGGCTGTAAAAAAACTTATGAATTTATTGGCCTGATTCTTAAAGATATTTTTTTCAGAATGATTTCTTGAATTCAGTAATACCAGATTTCCCCTTTCATAAGTTTTTACTACAGGAGATACCATAACAATTGACTTTTCCGGGATATCCGGAATCATGGAAACTGAATTCTGGCGAACTGGAAAAACTAAATACGAAATTACTATATTGATAAAAATATAAAGGCAGATTAAAAAAACTATTACAGAAACCGTTCTTCTGCGTCTCTCTTTTTTCAGCTGATATGAAAATACTTCAATATTGCGGTTCAAAATCTTCCCCTCTTTGTATAAGTATAAATTATCAAAAAAACACAATTCGTACAAGTTATTACGATCTGTGTAACTTCTAGAGCTCTGTGTTTTTTGATAACTTGAAAGCAATATCTTTATACTTTATAATAGAAAGATATGGATGGCAAAAAGATTATTGCAGAAAACAGAAAGGCCAGATTTGACTACTTTATCGAAGATACCTACGAATGCGGCATTGTACTTGAAGGTACAGAAGTTAAATCGGTAAAAAACGGCAACATCTCCTTTCCCGACGCCTTTGCAGAAATTAAGAATGGAGAGGTCTGGGTAAAAAACTTTCATATTTCTGAATATTCTTTTTCTTCTATATTTAATCACGATCCTGACAGGCCCAAAAAGCTTCTTCTGCATGCAGAAGAAATAAAACGGCTTATAAGGCGCGTGGATGAAAAAGGCTGCACCCTTATTCCTCTTGATTTTTACTTAAAAAACGGCCGGGTAAAAGTTACTCTTGGCGTATGTAAAGGTAAAAAACAATATGATAAGAGGGCCGCAATAAAAGACCGAGACGTACAGAGAGATATTCAGAGGGAATTTTCTGGAAAACTGAGAGGTTGATTTGAAGGATAAAAGGATTTTTTCAAGAAAATCAGTTATCATAACCATCATTCTCTTTTTAATTAATGCTGCAGCCGGCGCACAAAGCTATAACATTGATTATTATGGCATTGTATCTACAGAAATAGATGCAAATATGTCAAAAATGACCAGCGACCTCTATTATACCCAGCTTTCAGAAATCAATAATTTTACCGTATCAGACAAAAGAAGCAGCCCGAGTCTTACAGAAAGACCGGATTCTGCCAGCTTCCAGGACGGCAGACTCTCTTTCTTCACCTTTATTACCAGGGATGCTAATTCAGATAAATGGATAACCACCTACTATGTAGTAGATAAAAGCCGCAATGAAGAACATTCAAAGAAAAAAACTTATGATTCCTTCTATAAAATACTTATGGAACCAAAGGATGTTCTTAAGGATACAATTAAACAGCTTATTGAAAACGATAATTCCGCAACAACAATTACAGCCTCAGTACAATCTCCTGCAGCAAAGGGCTCTTCAATTGCTTCAACAGAAGAGCTTTCGGGAACCTGGGGCGGCGAAGAATATATAAACAAAATCGTTATTATGAGAGGCGGACGAGGCTTCGTAATCTTTAATAATGGCGCTTCTATGAATATTACTGTAGAGCTTTCGGATAAAAACGGCAACAAAATGGTTGTAATTACACAGAAAGCTAATTCAAATGCCTCTTTCTACCCGGAATTAAACCGCACGGCAGCATTAACAGCGGCCGTTTCGGCAAAACCTATCAAATGGACACTTGCTTTAACTGACAATAATACTCTTAAGGGAACAAAAGATACACTTTTACCAGACGGAGACGGTTATAAAGAAGGAAGTGTTAACGTTACCTGGACCAGGCTTAATTAACTAAAATAAAGATTATTTAGATTTGTGCAATATCGTAAACCGGAATACCAGTTACAATAGGCTTTTTATTTCTGCCAAGTACAATATTGCCTTTACTGAGATCGTATAAAAAGAAAACAAGCATAAAAAGCATTGCAAAAGCAAAGCCCGCTATTTTACAGATTTTTTCTGAAATAAATTCCGGTTCTTCGTGTCTTAAAACAGTACCTGTATCATACAAGGTTGTCTGAGCAGGTCTAAGTCCTGTAATTTTTACAAGCTTTTCACCATCGCTAACATAATCAAGCTTATGTGCATAAGAAGCAATTACAGCACGGTCATTCTGGAGTGCCGCGAGCTCAAGAGTAAGCTCACTGTTAATATTCTGAATATCAGAGGTTTGTCGGCTGATTACCCTCTTTTGTTCTTCCATTTTGTTATAACAATAGAGGCTATTCTGTCCAAACGTCATAGAGAGAAGGACGTAGACAAATGTTCCTAAAAATACAGCTGCAAGATACTTCGCACGTTTCATAGATAATTTTAATATCGGCAATAATTTCTGTTTTCTGAAATGAAAATATGTGCTATAATTAAAAAAGAATATAGTAAATACTTCTATTTTTTTTGGGGTTATCTGCCGATAAATAAAGAGTAAGAGTATATTACTATCCGAATGAGAGGAGCTATATGAGTAAATCTGATGACAATACAAATGAACTTGAGAGTTATGGTGTCTGGGTAAAGAATTCAACAGGGAACAGCGATAATACCGAGACCCCTGCAGACCCATCGGATGAACTGAATCTTGATGATGGTGGATTGGATTTACCAGATTTTGATGACTCCGATTTTTCCGACATGTTTAAGGAAGAACCACAGGGTGCAGATTCTGGCTCCCTTGATGACTTTGGAAGCGAAGATGACACAACGCTCAGTACAGACGAGCTTGCAAATATAACCGACGGCTTTGAAGTTGAACAGGTTGATGCACCGGCAGAAAGCGAAGATCTTGATTTAGGAGATTTTGGTGCTGATGCAGTAACTGAAGAACCGGTAGAAAGCGACTCCCCTGTTTTCGAAACTGAAGAAACCGAAGAAGCTGCTGCCCCAGATGCTTCTGATTCTATTGAAGCTACAGACGAATTCTCAACAGATGATTTTTCAACTGAAAGTGACAGCGATGAGGAAATCTCTCTCGATGACTTTATGGACGGCGGCTTCTCAGATGAATCTGTTGCGGCTGGCAATAATGGTTATGAGCCTGGAGCTGAACCTTCTGCTGCCCCTGCTTCTTCCGGAGAAACTGAAGAGCTTTCTCTTGATGATTTTATGGATGGAGATTCATTTGAATCTGCACCAGAAGCAGCAAAAGAAACTGAAACTGTAGAGGATGAATCTCCTCTTGATATGGATATAAGCTTTGATGATTCTGCAGACAGTGTTGAAACAGAAGACAATGTTTCTCTTGATATTTCTTCTGATGATGACGCTGATTATGATACAGAAGAAACTGAAGAAGTTGAAACAGAAGAAGTTTCAATGGATGATTTCGGTTCAAGCTTTACAGCAGAAGAAACTACAAGCCATACTCCAGATGCTTCTTCAGAAAACATCAATACAGAAGATGTAGATCTTTCTGATTTTGGTATTGATGCAAATGCCGAAGAAACTCCTATTGTACAGGACGTAGAAGAAGCAAAGAATAAAGAAAAGATTGTTGATTATGACCTTTCTGTAGGTGATGAAAACACTGCCTCTGCTCCAGTTGTAAATGAAATTAAGTCTGAAGTTGTAGAAGAAATTGATGAGGTTGAACCAGTAGAAGCTGCTCCTGCAGAAAATTCAACTCCTGTTGATAATTCACTTTTACAGCAGATTGTTTCAGAGCTTTCAAATCTTAAAGATGAAATGAACAAGCTCAAGACTAACATCGAAGAAATGAAGACTCAGGAAAAATCTTCTAATCCGGCTGCCGCTGTTGCCGCAGGTGTAGCTGGAGTTGCAGCTGGTGCCGCTATTGCCGCTGCCGCAAGCAGTGAAGCAGACGAAATCCCAGAAGCAAAGGATGAAGGCGGCTTCTTCAGTGGTGATGATGAAGACGAAACAATTGCCCTTTCTTTTGATGAGCTTGATAACATTATGAACACAGCTGAGTTCAGCGATACAGTAGAAGATGCTTCTGAAGAAGATGAAGAAGCAGCTCCAGAGGTTGAAGTTGAAAGCGAAGCTGAACCAGAAATCGAAGAAACTGCAGTTGATGAGCCGGCAATTGATGAAGCTTCAGACAGTGTTGCAGTAGAAGAAATTGTTGATGAAACTGATGATACTGTAATTGACGAATCAATCATTTCTCCAGATATTGATATTGATGAAGAATCTGATGATGTAGATTCACAGATTGAAAATGCTATCTCTGATGAAACTGATACATCTCTCGATGACATCAATCTTGATGAAAATCAAACAAGCGATTTTGACTTTACTTCTGAAGAAAAACTCGAAGAACCAAAGATTGATGAATTCATTCCAGATGGAAATGATGAGCTTTATGAAAACGAAGAGCTTCCTGATGAGATTTCAATTCCAAAAGAGGATGACCTTCTTGTAGAATCTACTTCTTCTGATTTTATGGATTCTGTAAAAGAAACTTCTGAAGATGATTCAACAGCAGAATTTGTTGCAGATGAAACTGATGAAGTTGACACAATTGATCTTCCTTCTGAACTTCCAGAAAACCTTGATACAAGCGAGGAAATTGTAGTAGAAGAAGAAACTGTAGAAGAAACAGCAGAAGATGACATTCCAACTGTAGACAAGGTTCTTGGTGATGAGCCTTCAATCGAAGAAAACATTGAAGAAACAGAAGAAGAAACTTCTGTAGAGGTAGATGAAAATCCAGCTTCTGCTGCATCTTTCGCAGAGGTTGATAACCTCGATAACACACTTTCAGAAAGCAACCTCGCCTACCTCGACAAATCAGCTGCTGAAAATGATTCTGACAACATGGCAAATGCTGACCTTAAGCAGGACATCAAATCAGTTCTTCTTTACATGGATCAACTGCTCGAAAATCTTCCAGAAGAAAAAATTGTAGAGTTTGCTAAGTCAGATGAATTTGTAACTTACAAAAAACTGTTCTCTGAATTAGGACTTTCTTAATATGGGACTTTTGTCGCGAGCTAATACCCTGGATGAAAAAAAAAGTAATCCAGGGTTGTCTTTTTCTGATTTCATACATAAGCATTCACTAAAAATCTGTGCTCTCCTCGAAAAAAAAGATAACGACTATTTTGTCGTTAACAGTATTGGCTTTGATGCGGCTTCCATTTTTTCTGCTGTCGCAACCTCAGATTTTTGGGATGGTATCTGCAGTAACAGTGGAAAGATTTACAGCTTCAAGGATTCAGAAAAAACAAAACTCCTTCAACTGTTTTCATTAAACTTAAAAGAAAATATTTCTGAATTATCTGTATATAAAAATTCTTCTTCAAAGATTTTATTATGCGCAGGAACAATTGATAATCAGATTTCTTCTGACTTTGAAAATATTGCAAATCAGCTTCATGAAAATGATATTTATAAACTAAACCCTTTAATTAAAGAAGGCTCAGTTGTTTTATTCTTCAAGATTGATTTTTCCATGGCAATAAAAGCTTTCTACGATTCTGAAAAAAATCCAAATATTCCTTTTGAATTTTTCCAGAAAACAATTATGAATGAATTATATAACAGATTCTGCTGCCGTTATAACATTGCAGATACTGCCTTAATAATCAATTCAGATTCTATCAAAACTGTCTTTATTACAAATAAAGAATATTCAGTTGAATTAATAACTCATCACATAAAAATTAATCTCAAAGAAGTTTTAAGCAATTATGCAGAAGATATTCTAATCTGCTTTTCCGGTACTGCCGATTCTTGTGATAAGATTAAATCCTTCTTACAGGCGGAATAATTTTGGATATAAAAATTCAAAAAGCAAAAAATGGAGAAAATACAGCCTGTGCAGGAAATCATTTTCTCCATTCGAATTATGCACCGGTAAAGGAAGCAGAAAGATTTGTTGAAAATCTTAATATTCCCTACACCCCTTCTTCTATAATTATTACAGAACCCGCTCTTTCCTATGTATCAGCTTTTCTAAAAAATAAATATCCTCAGGTAAAGCTTGGAGTTATAAGATACAGCGATTCGTTTTCTGACTATAATTCATCTTTTGATTTTGTAATTAATTATTTCGAGCATGCTGATTTTGAAGCCTATCTGGAAAGCAGATTTACTGAAGAAGAGCTTTTACAGACCTTCTTTACCCCCTGGCTTCCTTCATCTCAGGCTTTTGCAGAAACAGATAAAATTGTCTGGAATTGTATAAAGGCCGCCATGGAACGTTCAAAAACCTTATTGATAACCAGACAATATTTTGAAAAAAGATGGCTGTTAAATTCCTGCAATTTTTTAAAATATACTTCTTCAATAACCAGCTTCCCATTTCCAATTGATAAGAACGTTCTGATTATTTCTTCAGGCCCAAGCTTAAAACCTTTTATACCTCTTATCAAAGAAAATCAAAATAAATTTTTTATTATAAGTCTCTCTTCTTCAATAAGTCTCTGTCTGAAAAATAAAATCATACCTGATATCTGTATGACCACAGACGGAGGCTACTGGGCCGGTGAACATCTTAAAAGCCTGCGTAATAATAATATTCCACTGGCGATGCCAGCCGAGGCCTATTGCAAAAAAAGTCTTTTATCTGAATTAACTCTACTTCCCTTAGATTACGGCGACGGCATTTCGCATGATCTTATAAAGGCTTCAGGCCTTCCTTACATAAAAGCAGTTCGTAATGGAACTGTAAGTGGAACTGCCCTTCTCTTTGCAATTAATTATTTTACACGGAATATTTATATGTGCGGTTTTGATATGGCAGCACAAAGAGGTTTTCAACATAGCCAGCCAAATCAACTTGAAGTAAATGCAAGCATTAAAGACAACCGTATAAGAAATAAGATTACCAGATTAACACGTTCTGAACTAACTAACGGTAGTCTGGATGTTTACAAGCAATGGTTTAAAAATAATCCTATAGACACCGGTGAACGTAAGGTATTCAGATTAATCAATAAAGAAGATTCTAAAAACTCTCTTGGTTGGATTAAAGATCTGGAGATAAATTCCTTTAGGAATTATTTATCTGATATTACTGCAGAAGAAAAAATCAGCTTCAAAGCCGAGAAAGCCTGCAGAGACCTTAAGGCTTGTCTGAAAGTTTTATTGTCAGAAGAAGAAGTTGAAAAAAACAAGAAACAATTATTCCCGCTGGATTTTGTCAATTTATCTCATAATCCAGAAAAAAAAGAGATTAATGACAAAATTGAAAATGAATGGAAAAAAATACAAAATAAGGCAGAGACAATATTAAATGCAGATTTATAAAGAAATTATAAATGCAAAAAATGGAACTCAAATCCCGGTTTTTGTAAGCGGAAAAACAATGGATTCGCGCTATAATCCGGAAAGAGATGCTGAAAATTTATTAAATACAATTACAGAAGCTGCCGGATTTTTCGTAGTTTTAGGAGCGGGCAGCGGAATATTTTTAAATCTTCTTTCCGAAAAATATCCCAAATCAAAAATTCTTTGTCTTGAAATATACAGGGACGACATAGAATTCTTAAAAGCTATTCCATTAATTAAAGAGCTTGATGACAGGCATCGTGTACACTTCTGCTGCCTCGAAGAAATTGAAAATTTTCTTCTTCAGAATTATTTACCTGCAAAAGATGGAGCCTTAAAAATAATAGAAGAAAGAGCCTGGCTTAATGAAAACCAGCAGCAGATAGAAAGAATTAATTCCATATTGCAGAAAAGTCTTGGCATTATATCTGCCGATTATTCCGTACAGGCACATTTTGGAAAAATCTGGACTTCAAATATTTTGAATAATTCAAAGCTTGCAGAAAAGTATAATTCAAAAAATTATCAGAAAATAATAAACAATAATCTTAATAAGATCGCAGTAATAATTGGGGCCGGCCCTTCCCTTGATAAAACGATAGAAATTATTATTAAAAATCCGGATAAGTATTTTCTCATCGCAACCGATACAGCAGGCCAGGCCTTAAGAAAAAGAAATATTATTCCAGACATTATTGTATCTATAGATGCACAGTCCGTTTCCTATAATCATTATTTATCAGATAAGAGCTGGTCTGCAAAAACCTTATTTGCATTTGATTTGTCTGCTAACTTTTCTGCCGCAAAGCATATCTGTAATTCAGCTAATGAAGTTTTCTTTTTCTGTTCTGGTCACCCTCTTTCTTCTGCCATTAATTTAAGCTGCCACTCAACGCTTCCAGAATATTTTTCTGGTGCGGGTACGGTAACAATTACTGCCTTAGACCTTGCAATAAAGTCAGGCTTTAAGGACATAATAATTCTGGGAGCAGATTTTTCTTATATCGATGGCAAGGCTTATACAAAAGGTACATATTTAGATAGTCTCTATAATAAAGCTTCGTCAAAAATCTCTGAAGCAGAAAAAAGCTTTTCCCGTCTTATGTTCAGAACAGAGCTCATAAAACTTGATCAGAATAAAAGAACAACTCAGGTTTTAGAAGCTTATAAGACTTCGATGGAACAATATCTTAAAAATAATAATATTACTTTTACAAAAGAAGGCGATATTTATAAATTGCAAAACCTTAATTCAGTTGAAATAATTAAAAAGCAGAAAGGGTCAGATGCCGCAGCTTTTTCCCTTAAAGGCTTTTTCGATAAGCTTGCTGCCTCCCCTTTAGAAGATGCCGAAACCTTTTTACTGCCTTATGTAGCCTGGATGCGTAATAATGACAAATATAAATATATTGACTATAAGGAATTACTAAAACTTGCTTTAGACTCTATTGTAAGATATAATATATGATATGAAAAATCGATTTATCGTTATTTACACATTTTTTGCATCAGCAGTTTTTATTTTTGCTGTAGGCTTTTTCGCCTTCAATCTTTTTAATGAATACAAAACAAATGTCGAAAAATCAGAAACAAAATATACAGAACTTGTAAGCAATATCCGCGTATTAAGCAATAATTATGAAGAAAACACAAGTGCCTATGCCTCCGCAATAAAAGATTCAATCGGAGACAGCGGAGCATTTTCTTATATTCAGGTAAGACGTAATAATGAAACTGTTGTTTTATTTCCCACAGGAAAAAGTAAAGAAGAAACAGTTTCTAAATTAACAAAATCCTTTAATACAAGCTTTACACTTAATAAACAGCAGGTTTCTGTTGAATGTAATTTATATTTAATAAGACCTGATTCAATTTTCTATTTTGCAAGAATCTCTTTCTTAATGATTTTGATTATTACAATCATCACAATCATTATGATTATTTATCTGAATTTGTCGGAAGCGGGCTCAGACGTTATCAGTCTTGAAGAAGAAGCAGACCAGGCCAGCTTAGAAAACGAAGCTTCAGAAGAAGACATTGCAGAAGAAGAGGCTTCTGAAGAGGAAGACGAAAAAGAAGAAAAAGGCGAAGAAGAAGAGTCTTATGGCCAGCAGGATATTCCAGATTACTTTGATGAAGTTGGACTGAACACCGAATCTGATGAAGATTCTGAAGAAGTTACATCAGAAGAAGCTGCAGTTGAAAGCACAGAAGAAGAATCTGCCGAAGAAAGTGAAAAACATGCCGAAGTTACTCCAGAAGAAGTAAAGGCAATTCTTGCAGAACCGCTTACAGATGAACAGGCAGCCCAGGCCAGCCAGGAAACTCAGACAGAAGCAAAGCTTCCTATTGAAGAAGAAAAACCGGCTGTCCTCAACACCAGTCCGGATGCAGATACAAATGAACCTTCCGGCTTATATAATCCGGATACGGGAATCGGCTGGGAATCATATCTTACAACAAGACTCAATAATGAAATTGAACGCGCAACTGCTTCAGAAATAGATCTTTCACTTTTCATAATTAAGCTTAGCGGCGTTGAAAAGACCAGCGAGTTCTTCAAAAATGTATGCAATTACCTCGCAATTCAGTTCCAGTTTAAAGACCTGCTCTTTGAACATAAGGATGACAGCATTGTTGCAATCAAAATCAGCATGAATGTAGATGAAGCCTTAAAGCTTGCTGATAAGCTTTATGTTGATATCTGTAATATTATTAATTCTAAGAATTGCCGAATCGGTATTTCTTCACGTTCTATAAGAATGGTAAGCGGAAACAGACTTATACTTGAAGCAGAACAGGCAATTGAACATACAGAGGAAGCTTCACCAGTTATTGCTTTCCGCGTAGATTCAGAGAAATACCGCCAGCTGATGGAAGCTAATTAGTTTCCTGCTCCGCTTCGCCAGCCTGCCCCTCTTCTGAACTTTCCTCTTCGTCCTGAATGTTCATTAATTCTTTATACTTGTCTTCGAAGGTTTTCAGATTTTTATTTTCAGGATATTCAGTTTTTAAGGTCTCATAAGCCTGCATGAATTTTGCGGCATTTTTCTTTTCAAACTTTTTATTGTCGGCGGCAAGAACTGCAAGATAGTTTTCCAGATATTCCTGATTATCAGGCTGTGCCTGCAGCAGCTCTTCATAGATAGCGACAGAGTTCTTAAAGTCTCCCTGCATGGAATAGATATAGGCAAGGCTGGCTTTTAAAGATGCATTTTCAGGATCTCTTTCGAGAATCTTTTTATACATTGGAAGGGCTTTATCCCATTCAGAAGTATATACGTAACATTTTGCAAGCTTGTAATAGGCGGCCCAGTACTGGTCTTTTTTCTTCATTGCAAGCTCATAATTTTCCGCTGCCTTTTTATAATCCTCCAGCTTAAAATATGAGTCGCCGAGAATATAATATTCAGTGTAAATGTTACGGGTTTTTACAGCCCCCTGCCCCGGAACCGGAACAGAAAGCTCTGTACTTTCACAGGAGAAAAATAAAATTGAAAGAAGAGCCGTGGCAAAAAGCACGGCAGCATTTCTAGCCGAGAACAATCTTTTCAATTTCATAAAGCTGAGATTTGTAAAGTCCTGAAATGTTATGACCGTAATCTGCTATCAGCTGAATCATATTACGTGGAGCGTCCTTTGTATCGCAGCCGTTGAGACGGTCGCCGGCATCTCCAAGACCTGGCATGATGTAAGCCTTTTCGTTCATTACAGGGTCCATCCAGAGAGTATAGCAGGTACAGTTTTCAAGAGCACGAGTTACGCGGATAGATCCCTTGAGGGTAGAAATTGTATTGAAGAAAGCAATTGATTTTGGTTTTACACCCTGGCTCTGAAGATACTTTACAACAGTAACAAGAGAACCTCCGGTTGCGTTCATAGGATCAGCAAAAATCAAATCCTTGCCATCGAGCTGTTCAAGATTGAAGAAGGATTTATTGAGATCCATGATGTATTCCATATCAGCTTCATTCTTTGTATCGTTGCGGCTGATTTTGAAAAGTGCAAAAGGAGTTTTATAGCCGTGGCTTGAATATTCCTGGATTTCCTTAGACATAATCATAGATGGAAGAAGAGCACCGCGGAGCATTACACACATTACTGTGTTTTCAATTTTATGGTCGATGTCTGGAATCTTATGAACGGCATAGTTCTGTACAGGAAAGTTTACCGGAGTCTTAACAACGATGTGGCCCTTCTTGTCTGAATGCTGGTCTGTATAAGCCATGCGGAAAAGCATTTCGTAAGCGCGCTGGCTGTAATACATAAACTCCTGATGATCTGTACGTTCATCGCGGAGCTTTGAAATTACACGTGAACATTCAGCATGAGCACCCTCTTCTGTAACAAAGGAATAAACTTTTATGGCAGGATGCTTGGCACAGATATTCTGCATTTCATGACCAAGCTTGTCGTAGCCTTCGATAATTCTTGCTTCATCTTTAGGTTCAAAAGCCTTCATTGTTTCCTTGAACATTTCTTCAAGGCTTTTCAAATCAGACATATCTTCCGAAGTAAGATAGCCGTCCAAATCTTCTGCTTTAAGAATAATCTTGTTGCTGTCTGCCATTTTATTTCCCCCTGCGGCGATTATTATTATAAGGAAAGCAGCTGATAAAGCTGTTTTTTATCTATTCTAATGTCATGAAGAATAAGTTCACTGTCTCCAATGAGTTCTTCCTGTGAGTTTGTAAGACCAAAGGCAAGAGTCAAAAGAACTTTACCGGCCTTCAGGAAGGTTCCGTTCTTGAATCTGAAATCAAGATCCAGTAAATACTGATTTTCATGTTTTGCATCTGTTTTGAAGCTTCCCTTAACATCAATTAACTTAAGGTCCAGCTGAGCACCTGTAAGGATTGTAAGGAAAGACTGAGGCTTGTTTGCAAAGAAGCGGATTTCTTTGTCTGCACCTTTGAGATATGAAGTGAGTTCAGAATCAAGATCAGAATACAATTCAGTAGTATCTTCTGCAGGAAGCTTAGAAAGCGAATCATACTTACTGAGCATACCTTCTATGTCGCGGCCTGCACAGGCAAGCTTTTCTGAAGGGAAAGACATTTCAATCTGATTGCTGTAAAGCTTGTAAGTAGCGGCACTTCCTTCCGGAGTATAGTTTGTAACTACCCAGCCGTTTTTCTCGCTGAGAACCTTAGGAAGATATTTTACAGGAATACTTCCGTCGATAGATGCCTGAATTTCAGTTTCGTTTTTTGAGCGGTTGAGGCCGCAGTAAACCTTGTTTACACGGTCCGCAATCATTTTTGCATCTGCTGCCGAAGCTTCCGGATAGAAGCCTGTAATGATTCTTTCAATGAGCACACTGTCGGCTGCTCTTGGAACAGCAATATAGAAGGAACTCTGTGAATCAATTAATTCAAGAGCATCTACTGGTCTTCCCGCAGGAGCTGATTTACAGGCAGCAAGCAGGAGAAGCAAAATAGATGCTGAAACAAGTTCAGCATGACGAAGTAAACTAAGCTTTTTCAATTTTTACCCTCCAGGTTTTATCATCAGCTTCAACTTCGAAGGCACCTGTAAGTCCAGTATTCCAGTCTGCTTTTGCCGCAAGTGTTTCGCCGGAAATAAAATCTGCAAACATCTTGAATGCTGCTTCCAGGTCGGCATCTCCGCCAAGCTCAAGATTAATGCGGTCGGTTACGTTATAGCCGTTTTCCTTACGCTGGTTCTGAATACCGCGGATAAGGTCACGAACATAGCCTTCCTTTTTAAGTTCATCTGTAATTTTAGAATCAAGACCAACGGTAAGAGTTCCGTCGTTCAATACCTTAAGGTCATCCTTTTCGAAGCGTTCAACAAGAACCTTTTCTTCGTCGAGTTCTACAGAAGTTCCGCCTACATCGATAGTAAGCTTTGTTCCGTCCAGAATAGACTGAATCTGCTCGCTGGTAAGAGTTGCGATGATTCCGGCAGCCTGCTTCATAAGAGGTCCCAGTTCCTTACCGAGTACCTTGAAGTTAGCCTTAGCCTTGTATTCAACAAGCTCGTCTTCGCGGTCGTGGAATTCAACCTTCTTTACGTTCAATTCTTCTGCAATTGTATCCTGCATTTCTGAAAGTACAGTCTTTTCGTTTGGATTGCGGGTAACCAGGGCAACACTTGCCAGTGGCTGGCGGTTCTTGAGGTTGAACTGATTGCGCAGGCTGTGTCCCATAGAAACGGCCTTCTGAACAGTTGCCATCTTGAACTCAAGCTCTTCGTTGATCCATGCCTTGTTAGGGGTTGGATAGTCGCAGAGGTGTACAGACTCTTTATCTTCTGAAGTCTTAAGGTTCTGATACATTTCTTCTGTAATGAATGGAACAAATGGAGCCGCAACTGTAGCAAGAGTCTTAAGGGCAATATAAAGAGCTTCGTAGGCTTCTGCCTTGTCGCTGTCGTTTTCTGACTTCCAGAAGCGGCGGCGGCTGCGGCGGATATACCAGTTATTAAGCTCATCAATGAATTTTACAATCGGATCGATAGCACCAGACAAATCATAAGAGTCGAGTGCACCGCCTACTTCAGCAATAAGATTCTGGGTAATAGACAAAAGCCATGCATCCAGAGGATTTGATGGAGTCTTGTTATCAAAAAGGTGACCTGTAGGAGCAGCCTTATCGATATTTGCATAAGTTACAAAGAAGGAATAAGAGTTCCACCAAGGAATGATGATAGACTTAAGAACGTCGCGTACACCTTCGTCTGAGTAGCGGATTTCATCAGCCCTAACAACTGCTGAGTGCATAAGGAAGAGACGGATTGCATCTGCACCAAACTTGTTGATTGCTTCTACAGGGTCTGTGTAGTTACGCAGAGACTTAGACATCTTACGTCCGTCGCTTGCAAGTACGATTCCGTTTACAATACAGTTTTCAAAGGCTGGCTTGTCAAAAAGCTGAGCGGCAAGAACTGTAAGTGTATAGAACCATCCGCGGGTCTGGTCCAGACCTTCAGAGATGAAGTTTGCAGGGAAGTTCTTTTCAAACTTCTCTTTATTTTCAAATGGATAGTGCTGCTGAGCATATGGCATAGAACCAGATTCGAACCAGCAGTCAAATACTTCAGGGATACGTTTCATTGTACCCTTTCCGCACTTAGGACACTTGAAAGTGATTTTATCTACAAACTGCTTGTGGAGGTCTTCAGGGTAAGTTCCGCTGAGGTCCTTAAGTTCCTGGCGGCTGCCAACACAGAGAGTGTGCTTACAGTCAGGGTCATCACAACGCCAGATTGGAATCGGGTTACCCCAGTAGCGGTTACGGCTTACAGCCCAGTCGCGGGCGCCGGCAAGCCACTTACCAAAGCGGCCTTCCTTAATGTGGTTAGGCTGCCAGTTGATTTTGCTGTTAGCGCGGAGAAGTACATCATGATAATCAGCTACTTTTACAAACCATGAACCAATACCACGATAGATCAATGGAGAACCACATCTCCAGCAGTGTGGATATGAGTGAACGATAGAATCTCTCTTAACGAGTTTTCCTTCGTCCTTAAGGCGTTTCATGATTTCTTTATCTGCATCTTTTACAAAGAGTCCCTGATAATCTGGAACTTCTTTTGTGAACTTACATTCAGCATCGATTGGTTCTACGTTTGGAACACCAGAACCACGGAATACCTTGTTATCTTCTTCACCGAATGCTGGAGCAATATGAACAATACCAGTACCGTCTTCTGTAGAAACGTAGTCTGCATTGAACATACGGAAAGCACCCTTTTCGCACTTCTGTCCGCTCATTTCCTCGCAAACCTTTGGATCCTTAAGATTTGCAAAATATGGGAAAAGTGGCTCATATTCAGCACCGATAAATTCCTTACCCTTGTGACGATAGATGATTTCGTAAGCATCTTCGCTCTTGTAGTATGCAGAAAGACGAGCTTCAGCAAAAATATAGTAGTCTCCGCTTTCCTTATCAAGAATCTTTACATAGTCGATATCCGGACCCATACAAAGACCGAGGTTTGAAGGCAATGTCCATG
>JAEEGJ010014050.1_pt1 | contig 19154 bp, 12 predicted proteins | sample 8958761 | NCBI WGS metagenome assembly JAEEGJ01 (sample SAMN16246546, study PRJNA631951) | gut metagenome | biome: gut microbiome; feature: rumen; material: RS-attached | host: Bos | place: Iran: Karaj | collected 2018-10 | reverse complement strand
AAGATGCTATAGTAGTACATTGTCGGGCCTCCTACGTTTATATTGAGGTTGTTAGCGCTCTTTAATATAGCGCAGGAGCCGACGTTTTCAACCATAACCCAAAACTTTTACCGGACAGTAGTGTTTTTTGACTTTAAAGTCATGATAACTCCCAGTTTTGTCAGAATATCATTTTTTTTAGTTTTTGTTTCCGGAATGCTTGTGATTCTTGTTTGGCCGTTTAAAATGGGCTTCATGAGATATGTAGAATGGTATGACTTTTCTAAAATTTTAGGGTATTTAGTAATGGTCCTTATTGAAATACCGGTGTTTGCCTTTGTTCTGCACGTTGTTTATGAACTAACCATGATTCCATTTTCTATTTTGAATACCCTGCTGGAAATCAGGAACAGGTTGGATGAAAAGAACTCTGTCACAGGCAAATCTGTTCTGACGTGCATTGAGGAAATCCGAGATAAGATGGATGAAAAATCATTCGTTACAAGCAAATCTATCCTGCAGTGTCTGTTGGAAATCCGAGATAAAATGGATGAAAAAAACAAAGAGTTGAACACAACTAAGGATTGATAGAATCTTTTTTCGACGTTTTCCAAGAATACAAAAACCGCTCGGGCTTGAGGTCTGGGCAGAGAAAGACCTGAATTGATGAGTGACCACAGTCTTGTGCGTGCAATCGTGACAACTCAAAAAGCAAAAGCATCCAAGTCAGCATATTACAATATTTTGGACTCAGTGAGTCCAAAATTGGAAGCATCCGAATCCGGGAAGCGACAAAGCAGCCTCCGCAATCATTATGATCACGGAGGCCAGCGCAAGCGCTGCTGTAGCAGTGTCCGGCTACGCTCGGACACAATGCAAGCATTGACGTACAGCGCTCTGCTACGCGAGAGCGCGTGCTTGAGCGAAGCCAAGCACTACCTCAGCACCGCTTGCGGTGCTATTTGATCTCGTTCTGCATGGCGACGAGCTGATCGGCGCCGTACATCTTGCGGAGTTTCGGCTTTTCGATCTTTCCGGTCGGGTTGCGCGGGACTTCGGCGAAGATGATCTTGCGCGGGCGCTGGTAGCGCGGCAGATCGAGGCAGAAGTCGTTGACCTGCTCCTCGGTGAGCGTGAAGTCCGGCTTGACCTCGATGATCGCGGCGGCGATTTCGCCGAGGCGCGGATCGGGCAGGCCGATGACGGCGACGTCCTTGATGGCGTTGTTGCGGCGGAGGAAATCCTCGATCTGAACGGGATAGAGGTTTTCGCCGCCGGTGATGATGACGTCCTTCTTGCGGTCGACGAGGTAGATGAAGCCGTCCTCCTCTTTCGCCATGTCGCCGGTGTAGAGCCAGCCTTCGTCATCGAGCACTTCCTTCGTGGCCTTCTCGTCCTTGTAGTAGCAGCGCATCACGCCGTCGCCCTTCACGGCGAGCTCGCCGACTTTGCCGGGCTCGACGGGATTGCGCTTCTCGTCGACGATCTTGGTCTGCCAGCCGTAGCCCGCCACGCCGATTGCGCCGACGTGGTCGATATTTTCGATGCCGAGGTGCACCGCGCCCGGTCCGATGGATTCGCTGAGGCCGTAGTTAGTGTCGTAGTCGTGCTTCGGGAAGACGGCTTTCCAGCGTTTGATGAGGCTGGGCGGCACGGGCTGCGCGCCGATGTGCATCAGACGCCACTGGTCGAGCTTGTAGTCCTCCAGCTTCACGTCGCCGCGTTCGATGGCGTCCAGGATGTCCTGCGCCCACGGCACGAGCAGCCACACGACCGTGCAGTGCTCCTCGGAGACCGCGCTGAGGATCCATTCGGGCTTGATTCCGCGCAGGAGCACGGCCTTGCCGCCGACCAGGAAGCTGCCGAACCAGTGCATTTTCGCGCCGGTGTGGTACAGCGGCGGGATGCAGAGGAACGTGTCCTCGCGGGTCTGGCCGTGGTGCTTCTGCTCCACGATGCAGGCGTGCATGAGGCTGCGGTGACGGTGCACGATTGCCTTCGGGAAGCCGGTGGTGCCGGAGGAGAAGTAGATCGCGGCGTCCTCGTCGTCGGAGAGCGGGATCGCGGGGGATTTGCTGGAGCAGTAGGACACGAGGTTGTAGTACGGCTCGGCGAACGACGGGCAGTCCTCGCCGACGTAGACCAGCGCTTTCACGCGCGGGATGCGCTCGCAGATGGATTCCACGCGGCCGGTGAACGAGGGGCCGAAGATGAGCACGTCGATGTCGGCGAGCTCGATGCAGTATTTGATCTCCTCGGCGGTGTAGCGGAAGTTGAGGGGCACGGCCATCGCGCCGCTCTTCAGCACGCCGAAGTAGATCGGGAGCCATTCCAGGCAGTTCATGAGCAGGATGCCGACGCGGTTGCCCTTCTTGATGTGGCGCGTGAGCAGAAAGTTCGCCACGCGGTTCGCCTTGCGGTCGAATTCGCCCCAGGTGAGCTCGGAGCGGAAGGAGTCGGTCGGGCTCGGCTCCATCAGGGAATATTCACGCCAGGTGGTGTGGCGTTTTTCGAGTTCCTGCGGGTTGATCTCCACCAGTGCGACGTCGTCCTTGTAAAGCTGGGCGTTCCGTTCGAGGATTTCGGTGATAGGCATCGTATTTCTTTCTGTGATGTTTGAGGGGCGCACGAGGCGCGTCCGGGGGTGAAGCGGGACCGTGCGACGGACCCGCGTTGATTGTGTTTGTCACAAATATAAGACGTTTTCCGCGAAATGCAAACGTTTTTTTCCGGAAAACCATGAATTCGTCGACAAAAAGCGGCTTTTCCGCAAAAAAACGGAAACCGCGTGTCAGATTTCGCGATCGGCGCGGCAATTATGTATCTGTAAGGCTTTTGTCAACATGTTTTTGAAAGAGGATTTCCCCTGAGATCAAAAACAAACGCTAAACCATTCAAACGAAAGGTCCGGTATGTTCAAAACACACAAATCAATCTGCGCCGCGGTTTTCTGCCTGGCTCTGACGCTCGTCAAATGGATCCGCAAAGCCGCCGACAGCGGCGATGAAGCCGCCATGTTCGAAATGGGCGATATTTATTTCAGCGGCCATTATTTGTGTTATGAAAAACCACAAGATTTTTGTCATCGACATCTAGTATCTGATTGGATGCGATCTGTTGGTATTAACATAGAGGAGTTTGTATAATGAATAAAGAAAAGTATGAGAAACCTTCTATCGAAGATATAAAGCCAATCACCACAGGAATAGTTCACGGTAACTCTGATCCTGATGATGTAACTACACCAGATCCTCATGATGATGAAGAGCCTGAAGACTGATACATAATAGTCTGAATCCTGCGCCCTTTCGCATCCGGGCGAAACCCGATTCGGAAGATTCCCGGCGGCCGACTCCGGGCGGCCGCGCCCGGATCTTCCGGCATCGTCCCGGTCGCCTGCCCGCTGAAAATCCATCCTTTTCGCAAATGCCGTTCCTCGGTTGCAATCGGAAAAAACGCGGTATATATTAAATAACCCCACGAAACCACTCCGAAACGGCATATCCGGACCAGCCCGGCGGATCGCCCCCGACCTTATGTTCACCACAAAGAAAACACTGCTGAAACGTCTTCGGAACAACGACGACATTTCCTGGAACGAGTTTTATCTGTTCTACTGGCCGTTTGTCCGCTCCATCGGCCAGCGGCTCGGTCTGATGCAGGAGGACTGCAAGGATCTGATGCAGGAGATCATGATCGCGCTGTTCAACGGAAAAGAGATCCTGCGGTATGATGCGTCGAAGGGCAGATTCAGGAACTATTTCGGGTTGATCGTCCGGCGCAAAGTCATCAAGATGCTCCGGGATGAGGCCAGATTTCCGCGATCCCCCGGCCCGTTCCCGGACGCGCCGGACGCCGTCAATCCCGCCCCGTCCGATCCGCCGGACATCCCGGATGAGAACGGTCCGTTCCAGAGGATATTCGACGAGGAATACAACAAATACCTGCTCTCCCTGGCCCTGAACGAGCTCCGGGTCCGGATCCAGCCGTCGACCTACGACATCTTCGAAATGGTCGTCATTCAGAAGCGGCCGCCCAAAGACGTCGCGAAACACCCTGGGATCGACCGCAACATCATTGACAAATACTGTTCCCGCTGCCGGAAAAGCCTTCAGAAGATCATTTCCGAAATCCGCTCTGAAAATCCTGAATTCAATCCCGAACTTCCCTTATGAGCTTTTTCATCCCCTTCGAATTCCACAAGGACGACCTGCTGGACGGCATGACCGTCGTCGACCCCATCGCCCGCGGCGGCAACGGCGACCTGTACATGGTCCGCGACGAACAGGGCGATCTCCTGGCGCTGAAGATCATCCGGAAAACGGACAACGACGACGAGCGCGGCGGCATCAACCGGTGTCAGGCCGTTTCCTCGCACATCCCCGGACTGGCCCCCGTTTTGAAGACGGGAAAGCTCTCCGACGGGCGCGCCTACTGCGTCATGCCGCTCGCCGACAATCTGGCCCGATGGCCGGATTACGAGCCGGACACCCTCGCGAACCGGATCAGGCGGGACGGCAGGATCCCGCCGGACAAGGCCCTGGATCTCGCCGGCGGGATCGCGGAGACGGTCCGGGCGCTTCACGAATCGGGACTCGCCCATTGCGACATCAAACCGGAAAACATCCTTTTCCTCGACGGAAAGCCGACGCTGTCCGATTACAGCCTGCTCTCCGACACGGCGGACCGGTCGGCCGAAGGTCGGACCGGAGCGTTCGGGACCGCCGACTTCGTCCCGCCCGAAATGATCGAGAATCCCGGCTACTACGATCCGAAGGCATGCGACATCTACGCCCTCGGAAAGATCGTCTACTGCGCCTGGTCGGGGATGGAGGTCGTGTTTTTCCCCTCGGTCCCGCGGGAAGTCCCCCTGCGGGAAATCGGGATCATGCGCCCCCTCTACATGAAAGCCTGCGACATCATCCCATCCAGGCGTTTCCAGAACGCCGACGAGTTCATCGCGGCCATCGAAGACGCCCGCGTCCACATGGGCCGCGGCATGAGGACAGGCCTTCCGGGATGCTCCGGGAAAAGAAAGCAGGTTCTCCTTTCCGCGCTTCTGATCGCCCTTTGCGCGATCGGAGTCGTCAACCTGTTTTTCCTGCTTAGAATCCAGTCCGGGAAAACGCCGGAACAGGAAAAGGCGTCCGACCCGCTCGTCGTCACCGCGGATTCGGATGTCGTGGACGCGAACGACGGCGCGATCAGTCTGCGCGAAGCGGTCGAGTACGCGCAGGCGCACGGCAGCGGCATGACGGTCTCCTTTTCCAAAGACTGTACGGTCCGGCTCGCTTTCCCGCTTCCCGTCCGGAAGGACATGAAGATCGACGGGGGAGATCGCGCCGTCGTCATAATCGGTCCGGAAACAGGTCCCGTGTTTCAGGTCGCGAATTCCGGACTGACGCTGAAAAACCTCTCCCTGATCTCCGATCGCGCGGGCGACGGCGGCGGCATTCTGGATGCCGGGTCCGAGGGCGAAGTGTTTCTGTCCGCCGTGAAGGACGGAGGCGAAGCGGGAGCGTTGTGGAGTCTCTCCGGCATACGCAATGCAAGGTTGGACGACGGCTGTCATCTGCACCGTCTGAGGATCGATCCGCCCGCGTCGGGAAACGCCGCGAGCATCAGGATCGGGGCCGGATGCGTTCTGGAGGATTCGCGCGTCTCCGGCGCTTCCGAACGGTGGCGGGGAGGGTCCTTCGGCGCCTTCGGGCAGCTGAAAAACGTTTCCGCGGCCGACAACGGCGTCATTTATCTTGGTCAGGGCGGAGAAGTGTGCGAAAACCTCACGGTCCGGAACGGCGGCTTGATCGTGCACCGTCCCGGCGCCGGCGCGATCGACGGACTGAAGGTCGAATTCGGCGGCGTGTACGCCTATCGGCGGGATGTCCTTCTGACCGGGACGGTTTCCATCGGCGGCGCGGTGCGAACTCCGCTCGGAATGGCCGCCGAAAAACCGATCGTCGACGGGGAAGCCGATCTCGTGTTCGACCTGACGGAACGCACGGAAGACAGCAGGTTCGGATTCGACTGCATAGCGGACGATCTGATCTTTTCGATCTCCGGCTCGGAACCCTGTCCGCCCGTCGACGACATGAAAGCGTTCGGCGGCGCGCACGGCTACGCGGTCCGCGTCAAACCGGATCAGGCGGCGGGCGCATACAAGCTCGCCGGGAAGGCGGACGGATTCGCGTCCGCCCTGTCGCTCGCGGTCGGCGACGCCTTCTATCCCGACGCCCTCGCCATGGGGACCGGCTTTTCCGTTGAAAACAAGACCTATTCCCTGTCGTTGGATCGGGACGGTGCGCTCACGCTGACGATCGCCGCGCCCCCGGCCTCGGACGGCCATTGACCGCGCGGACCGGCGTTTCGATCAATCCGGCGGGAGTCGGGCTTTATTCTGTTCAAAACGAAGAAGAGGGATTCCCGGAGCGGGACGCCGTCAGGCGTTCAAGCGGAAGGCGGCCATGATGACGTCGTCGTCCGGGGGCAGCTCGCCGGAGAAGTGCCGGATGGCGGTCGCGACGTCGTCCAGCAGCTCCTGCGAACGTGCGGACAGGGAGATGTTCAGAGCGTCCGTCAGCGCTTTCCGTCCGAACAGGTTTCCTCCGTGGTCGCGGTACGAGAAAACGCCGTCGGAGGAGAAGAACAGGACATCGCCCGGTTCGAGCGTGACGCTCTCCTGCCGGTATTCGACCGGGTGCGCGGTCGTGAAAACGGGACCGGACTGTGCCCGGAGCTGTTCGAACGGACCGCCCGATCTCCGCAGGAACGGCGGATAATATCCGGCGTTCACGAAGTCGAGCCTGCGGTTTTCCAGGTCGAAGAAGCCGATGAAGATGGAAATGAACTGCTTCCGGAACACGCTTTCCCCCTGAAAGAGCTCAAGTCCGCGGTTCATCATGGCGAGCGGATCAGGCGACGAGACGGAGCATGGCTGAAGCACGGCGCGGAACTTCATCATGCTCAGGCATGCGGACACGCTGTCGCCGATCGCCTCGGCCATCACGAATCCGGGCTTTCCGTTGCAGGTCACGAACGTTTCGAGGATGTCGCTGCCCTTGTGGGCCGCCAGCACGGACGACGAGGCGGAATCAAGCCGCGGGAACTGCATGAAAAGCGGCCCCGGCTCAGGGATCAGCGATTTCTGAATGGACTTCGCCAGCTCGTTTTCGCGGCGGACGCGGCGTTTGGAGTCGGTCAGGTTCTTCTTCAGCCCGCCGACCATGGTGTTGATGCCGTCGGAAAGCGCCAGAAACTCCGGGTTGCTCCGCACGTTCACGGTCTGTGTCAGGTCGCCCGCGATGATCTTGTCCAGCGCGCGGTTCACCTCGTAGAAGCCGTCCGTCACGGTCCGGCAGAACAGCAGGTCCAGCAGGAAGTAGAAAAGCACGAAAAAGGCGACAAAGATGCCGAGGATGAACAGCATGGCGCGGTTGCGGTTGCCGAAGACCTCGCTTTTCGGCATCACGGCGAACACGCGGCGGGGTTCGTCCGGGATCTGCACCCGTTCGTAGAAAAACGGCTTCCCGCGCAGGAAGATGGAGTCCGGCAGGGCGGGGTCGCTGCGGAATCCGAGTTCGGACAGGCGGAACCCGTTTTCGGCGGGATCGCCGCTGGCGAAGACGACCGGGTCGGGGCCGTCCTCCAGCACCAGGAACCGTCCGTTCCGGCCGATGGGCAGGGCCTGCATGATCTCCTGCATGAGCTCGATGTCGGAATAATCGAACACATTTTCGGATTCGTAGGCGATCTGGACGATGCCGGGTTCGTCGAGCCGCGCCACGCCGGCATACTGCACGATCACATGGTCGATGCCGCGTTCCTGCGGATCCTGCACAAGCTCAAACGTCTTGTCCGTGATCGCCGGCATAAACTCTTTGGACTGCTCCGTGGAATCCATGCGGAACCCGAGGAAGCCCGGTTCGGTCGAGGCGATCAGGACACCTTCCCCGTCGGAAACGCAGAGGGAATCGACATTCAGCACGGAGGCAAGTTCTTTCAGACGGGTGTCGTTCTTCAGAATTTCCGGGTCATACTGGATGACGCGTGCGAGCATCCTGGTCTTCGCAAGTGCGGCGGCATCCGTTGTTTCGCGGGTCCGCCTGTAGCTGTTGCGCCACTCCGTCACGTCCATGCTCAGGTCGCGCAGGCGTTCCGCGATGATGGTCCGCGCCTGGCGTTTTGCTCCGACCGTCATGACCAGTCCGACGACGACCATCAGGGACAGCAGCCCCAGGGCCATAAAGAGAAAAAGGCGTGTCTGGATGATTCGTTTCATGTGCGATTCAAATAGGCGGATTCGATTCTGTGATTCCGATAAAATAACCCCGTATCAGCCAATTTTCAAACGCGCGCATGTTTTTTTCCGGTTTTTCGGTTGTTTTTTTTCAAAGTTGTGGTATTTTTGTGTTAGAATAACCGATCCGGACCACGCGGCGGACCATGCGGCGCCGCGGAAACGAAACGAGGATACCATGACACCCGGCATAGACAGGGCAGCCTGCCGCGCGATGAGCGCGGCCGAGCTCGAAGAGAAAATACGGTTTTACAATGCGCGCTATTGGGACGAATCCGACCCGGCCATCAGCGACGACGATTTCGACTTCATCACGCGTCTGCTCGCGGAAAAGGACCCCGGCAACCGCCTGCTCGACCAGGTCAACGCGCCCGCCGTCGCATCGTCCGAAAACATCCGGCACGAACGCCCCATGCTCTCGCTCGACAAGGTCTACTCGCTGCCCGAGCTCGAATCCTGGCTGGCGAAGACCGTCCGCACCGCCGAGGAAAAGCTCCTGATCCAGCCCAAGTACGACGGCATTTCCGTGCTGTGGGAAGACGGCGTGCTCTCCACGCGCGGCGACGGCTTCACCGGCAAGGTCATCACGGACAAGGTCCCGCTCATCGATCTGGAGACCATGTCCGGCGTGCTGCCGCTCGCCGAATACCCCGGACGCGTCCTCGGCGAACTCCTCATCCGAACCGACGACTTCAAACAGCGCTACGCGTCCATCCTGAACGCCAACGGCAAGCCGTTCCGCAACTCCCGCAACGCCATCGGCGGCATCATGAGCCTGAAGGACATCTCCGGCATGACCGCCCAGCACGCCCGCCTCACGCTCGTCGACTACTCCACGATTTCGAGATCCGCCACCGCCGCCGAGATCGGCCGCATCTGGCCGGACGTCCTCGCGGAAATGGAGAAACTGCCGTATCCGATGGACGGCCTCGTGGTCAAGCTCGCGGACGCCGAATACGCCGATTCGCTCGGAAATACCGCGCACCATCCGCGCGGCCAGATCGCGTTCAAGTTCAGCGGCATCCGTCGCACCACGCGCCTGCTCGGCATGAACTGGAGTTTCGGCAAGAACTGCCTCACGCCCGTCGCCGAGCTCGAACCGGTCGAGATCAACGGCACCACCATCCGCCGAGCCACGCTTCATAACCTCCAGAACATCCTCGACCGCGACCTCCAGATCGGCGACGCCGTGACCGTGGAGCGCGCCGGCGACGTGATCCCGTACATCGTTTCCAGCGAGCCCGGCCCCGCACGCCGCAGCGCACTCATCACGCACTGCCCCTGCTGCGGCCACGAGCTCGTCCGCGACCTGCCGGAACTCCGCTGCGTGAATCCCGACTGCTTCGAGACGCGCCTCCAGCTCCTGCTGGCATCCGTCCGCAGCATCGGCATCGAGCATCTCGGCGAGCCCAGCCTCCGCAAGATCATGACGAAGCTGAACGTTCGCACGCTCTCCGATCTCTTCAATCTTTCCGAGCTCAACATCTTCTCCCAGCTTCGCGACGAGGGATTCCAGGGGACCTCCACGCAAAACCTTTACCGCGAGATCCAGGCCGCGCGCATCGTGCCCGCCTACAAGGTCCTCGCCGCGCTCAACATCAAGGGCATCGGCGCGAACATCGCGAAAAGCATCCTCAAGAAACACACGTTCGCCGAACTCCGCACCCTCACGACAGAACAGCTCGCCGAGATCGACGGCATCGGCCCCGAACGCGCCCGCGCGCTTCACGACGAGCTCATTGCGCAGTCCGCCGGACTTGACGAACTCCTCGCGGCGGTCACGCTCGTGGCGAGTTCGACCGAGGAACGCCCGAAGATCTGCTTCACGGGAAAGATGCCGGAGAAGCGCGCCTATTACGAATCCATAGCTAAGGCCGCGGGCTACGATCCGGTCGATTCCGTGACCGACGCGCTCGCACTCCTCGTCGCCGCCGATCCGAACGCAGCGTCCGCCAAGATCGCCGACGCGAAACGCCTCTCGGTCCCGATCCAGTCGCTCGAACTCTGGCTCGGATCCGTGAAGAGCTTCATCCCGAAGCAGGAGGAACCCGCGCCGTCCGACCAGATGACGTTCGACTTCTGACCGGGCTTTCCTTGCGTTCCGCGCAAAAAAACGAAGTCGTAGGGATAACCGCCATGAGAAATATCACAGGCTTTTTTATCGCAGTCGTCGCACTCGTGCTCCTCGCCGGCGTCTGGATCCTTTCCCAGCACACCGGCCTGGTCGCCCTGAACGAAGTCGTGAAACAGGACTGGACGGACCTTGACGCGCAGCTCCGGCGCCGCGCCGACCTGATCCCCGACCTGCTTTCGGCCGTGAAAAGCCATATCCCGGAGGAGGAAGGCGTTTTCACCGCCATCGCCGACGCAGGCGGCAAACTCGCCGTCGCCGCATCGCCCGAGGCGAAGGCCGAAGCCGACTCCGAACTGGCCGGCGGACTCCGCCATCTGCTCGTTGTCGCGGGAAGCTGCCCCGAATTGACGGCGGACGAATCCTTCTTCCGCCTTCGGAAAGAGCTGGCCGACGTCGAACGATCCATTGACGACGCCCGCAGAAACTACAACGAACACGTCGATCTTTACAACATGTGCATCGGCCAGTTCCCCGGGGCTTTCTTTGCCGGGCGCATCGGACTGCTGCCCCGCGGGAAATTCGAGCCCCCGGCGGCAGAAAAAGAGAAGATCAGTCCTTGACTTTTTCGATGTGTCCGGCGGAGCGGATGAGGATCAGCAGGACCGCGAGCGCGGCGACGCCCATCAGGATCTTGTAGACCAGTCCCCAGTTGCGGACTGCGCCGGACGGAGCGTGGAATGAGGTGTTTGTCTGCTGCGGCGAAAGCGCGCAGACAGCCCATTCGTCCCAGTCCGATTCCTGCCGCATCATGTCGGCGAACGGATTGTCCGGGGCGGGCAGCCCGGTCGCGCCGTAGTACACGCGGTACGAGGGGAGCACCTGTTTGCCGGATGCTCCGGCGGGCTGGACTGCCGCGCCGTCTGACGGGATCTCGGACAGGAACCGGACCTGCATGACCGGGCCGGTTGCCGTGAGCGTCAGGTTTTTCAGCTCACCGTATTCGCCGTTGTCGAACTCGATCGTCCAGGAGGGGGAGCGTCTGTCCTGAACATTGATCACGCGTGCGGATTCCGAGGTGCGGTAGGAGCCGGATTCCAGATGGCGGACCGTGCCGTTTGCCACGAGTTTCCCGGCGTCGTCATACAGGCGGTAGGGACGGGAGAAGAACGCGTCGGAGCTGTTGACCGTAAGTTTGCCGAGGGGGGCGAATCCGTTGGAGAACTTCACGACGGTGGTCGAGGCGCCGTTGGCCTTCTTCACGATGTCCTGCTTCAGGATCGTGACCGGCGTATCGGTCATGGCCTTTTCGAGCCCGTAGCTTTTGCCGACGCAGGTCAGGGTGATGCCGGTGATCTTCGGTCCCTCACGGACCTTATGGAAATCGGTGATGTTCGTGTCGCCCTGCACGACGCGGGAGAGCGGCGAATCCTTGATCTCGGTGTAGTTTTCGATCACGACGACGAAATCGCCGGAGCGGACCGGCTCGGGGAACGCGATGGAGTCGTTCCGCAGGTCGATCCGGCTGGAATAATCCAGAAACGCCCCCTCGGCGACGAGCGTGTTTCCGTCGGCGGCGAAGACTTTGACCTTCTTGTCGAAATCCTTCGCGGGCGTGCTGATGGTGAGCGCGGTGACCGGATCGTTTCCGGTCGAGGCGGAGACCGTGATCCGCACCGAGCCGTCGGGCAGCGTTTCGAACTGCCGGATCGAGGTGTTGACCTTGTGCTGGACCGTCCAGGTCGAATCCTGCACCATCACCCAATCGTAGAGGAGCGGACAGGACGAACCGTTCGGCGCGAAGATGCGGAGACCGTCCATGTCCTTCAGTTCGAGGTACATTTCCGCGTCAATGTCGAACATGTAAACGGCGACGCCGGAGGTCTGTCTCGCGGGGACGGAGATGTCCTTGTAGAACGGGAAGTCGGCGGGCTCCACGGCGGAAAGGACCGCCGCGGACAGGAAAAGCGCCCCTGCGGCGCAGAGTTTTTTCAGGTCAGGAACGAGGTTCATCGGAGCTGTCTCCTTTCTGTTCAAAGCGGGCATACAGCCAGGCGCCGGCGATGAGCGCCGCGCCCGTGACCATGCACCCGGCGATGCGGTAGATGGCGGGCGTTCCCGCCAGATCGTAGAAGAATATCTTCAGGACCGTGACTGCGAAGAGAATAAGCGCGGCGATGCGGAACGGCTTCTTCGCGCGAAGGATGCCGAACGCCAGCATCATGAGCGCGTAGAACCCCCACAGCAGCGACACCGCGATGCGCGCGCCGCCCGCCGAACTGTAGTGCTGCACGAGGTAGTAAAGCTCGTCCGAGCTGTACACGAACCAGAACGCCATCGCGCTCACAAGGAAGAACGACGCGGTGCTGCGTGCGCTTGCAGCAACGCTGTCCTTCGTATCCGCCTCAAGCGCGAGTCGTCCGAAGAACATGCCCGCCAGCGCCAGGATTACGACGGACCACAGGTTCGGGAAGAGACGCCACAGCACCGCCTGCGCCGAAGCGCCGCCGCGAGGGTGCGAAATGCATACGACGAAGAGGAAGCCGAGGTAGATGATGAGGAGCAGTGCGCCGACATTGACGATTCCGCGCGTGTTCTCCCGGAACAGCTTCGGGATCAGCGCCAGGATCAGCAGGTAAAGCGCGCCCGCCGCCACGACGCCGCTGATCTTCAGGTGCTCCCAGTAGGTGAACTCCCCGGCGATCATGATGAAGCTCACGATGTACATGCACCAGAACATGACCTTCGAGGACTTCGGATAACGGCCGACGGAACCTTCGCCCGCCGCTCCGGCATGGAGTTCTGCCGCATAGCGTTTCAGCATGAAGAAGCCGCCCGCGAGCGCCGCCGTGTAGGACCCGAAATTCGTCAGGCGCGTCCAGAATTCCTGCGAGTGCCTGAAATACCCGTGCGTCAGGTCGAACCCGAGCAGGCGCACCGCGGCGATCATGTAGACGACATAGCTCAGGCGGGCGAGGATGACGGACCTCGTCCGGCATGCGATGTACAGCATCGCGGCCGCCTGCACCGACCACGCCACGGCAAGGTGGTCCTGCTTCAGCAGCAGCGGGAACGTGAGGGCGATCAGGCCGCAGGAGAACACCAGAAGCGTCAGCAGCAGCGCGCGGTCCTCCATCTTCGCCTTCAGCAGCAGCGACACCTGCATGAGATACACAATCGCGCCGGCGAACGTGATGATCGCCGCGTATTCCCGCCCGTAAATGAGGATGGTCGGCGGCAGCGTGACCGACAGGAAGACGATGCCGTTCAGCGCGGCGAACGAGAGCTCCAGTAGCGACACTTTCCGTCGCGTGAAGAGGTTGTATGCCACGGTCTGCAGGCAGAACGCCAGGAAGAACACCACGGCGAACCCGGCTGCGATGAAGTAGGCGCGGTTGACGACGGCCCCGATCGAGGCCCACTGCGTGGACGCCGCCAGGGGTTCCACGTAGGTATGGGGGCCTGTGCTATGCGGGAACGGTTTCGCCGCGATGTAGATGACCCACGTGAACAGGAACGCCAGGATGTTCAGGGCCTGCCACGACCGGCGGCGGGCGACGACGAGCGAACCCGCGACCAGGACCGTCATGTAGCCGAACAGCCCGGCGAGGTTGCGGGAGCCGGTGTTCATCAGGATCGGAGCCAGGAAGCCGCCGCAGACCGCCAGCATCGCCAGAAACATGGAGTCGAACCGCAGCGCCAGCGCGGCGCCCGCGGCGGTCAGCACGATCATTCCGGCGAGCCCGACCCACACGTCCAGCAGATGATAGATCGACACGCTGGCGAACACGCACAGGTAAAGCCCGGCGAAGCCCACACCTGCCAGAGCGGTCCCGATCACGCGGTATTTCTTTCCGTTCAGCAGTTTGCATCCGGCGGCGATGATCGCGAGCGCGAACAACACCGCGATGGACAGACGGAGTTCCGGCGGCAGCAGGTTGCGTTCGTGCGAATACTTGATGAAGTACGCCAGGCCGAGCACGAGCAGCAGGACCGCCGAACGGAGCATCCACGTGGTCGCCACGGCGTATTCCTTCGTCGAGCCGCCCGGACGGTATTCCTCGCCGACGATGAGCCATTGCCACATCTTCGACAGCGCCTCCCGCGTGCGGGCTTCGATGGGCGAAAGATCGTTCGCTTTCGGAGGCGGCACCGGGGAAACAGGGGACGTAAGGCGTTCGGACGAAAACGCGGCGTCTTTTTGAGGCGTCGGCTGAGGCGCGGGCTGCGGCTTGGGTTGTGCGGGTTGAGGCGCGGGAGCTTCCGGCTTCGTTTCCGGCTTCGTTTCCGCTGTGACGCGGACGATTTCCGGTTTCTGTTCCGGCTTCGTTTCCGGCGTTTGTACGGTCGGCTTCACGTCGGACGGCCACACGGACGCCGCTTCGTCTTCCTTCTTCAGCAGGAAAGCCGGAACAGTTTTCTCGCTGCCGGGCGTCTGGATTCTGACTTCCGGTTCGGACGGCGGCGCGGGTTGTTTTTCCGGTGCGGCATGCGCCTGCGCGGCGGCCTTCGCATCCGGCGCATTCTGTTTCCGTGTTTCCATACCCTGAGAAAGATTCCACAGCATGCCCTCCAGGCGGTCGAGCTGTTCGGAAAGCTTCTGTATTTTCTTGTAGTTTCTGTCAAGGCGGCTCAGACAGAATATGATCTGGATCAGCGAAATGGTCGCCAAAATGTATAGCATCGGCATGGTCGGATTCCTCTCCTGCTGCGTGATGAAAAACTTTGTGATTGATAAGTATTATACTGCTGAAATGAGGAAAAAGCAAGCGGAAAGTTAAAAAAAGTAAAGAAAAAAAGAAGAATTTTACATTTTGAAGAAAATGAACTTGCAACCGCTTCAATATGTCTGAAATCGTCCGGGCGGATGCAGGGCAAAACCGGAGAAAAAAAGACTGCTGCGTCCGCGGCGCCGCCTTGACAGGCTCACTTCTTCCAGAAGACGACGCCCCTGCGGAACGCCGCGTCGGCGGGTGCCATGCCCCAGCGCATGAAGAACTCGCGCCATTCCGCCGTGTCCGCCTTCTTCATGTTGAACTCCCTGCGGCTTGCCTCGGGCGTCTCGCGGACCACGAACGGCGAAGTCTTCTGCACTGGGATGTACTTGATCCAGTGCACGGGGACGTCGTGCCAGCAGCCATCGCCGCCGTACTTGGAGATGTAGTCGGTGTGCTTTTCGCCGCGGAATCCGTAAGCCGTCACGGAGACGACCGTGTCGCCGGACGGCTTCACCTCCGGGCGCGTTTTCAGGAGATTGTGCGTGACGGAGTCCGGGTGCTTGAACGCTTCCTCGCCGAGGGCGTTCGCGAGCGATTCGCATTCCCAGAACGAAACGGAGCCGGGTTTCTTCCCGTACACCGTGCCGAAACGCGGCGGGGGCGTCTGCTGGTACAGCGGGATGGCGAGGAGCGGCGCCATGGCGAAGTAGAACGCGCGGAAGAACTCGGCGTTGTAGGAGAGGAAGAGCTCGCGGACGCGTTCCAGGTCGTAGTGGCGGAAGAGGCCCGGCGAGGCGGAGATGTCGAGGTCGCGCAGATGCGCCGCCGCGATCAGGTTGATCTTCCGGCGTTTGCGGAACGTGAAATCGTCGCCGTAGCCCACATCGTTGTCCTTGAGCAGCTTGAGCATTTCCTGCTGCGCCAGCGGCGTGAAGAGCAGGCGGAACTGGATCTCGTGGTCGCGGTCTTCGGCGTTGAACAGGGCATTGAACTCCCGGTTCGACGTCACGGTGTATTCGATGTTTTTCCGCGCTTTTTCCCGCTGGGAATCCATGCGCCATTTGAGGCGCGTCTTGTCGAACAGGCTGCCGTCGGCGAGTCCGGTCGGCGTCCGCGTGAACGACAGGTCGGGCGCGGCCTCGTTGCCATAGATCAGGAACTTTTCGTTGTGGTACTCGGGGCATGGCTTTTCGACCGAGGCGTGGAGCGTCTCGTGCTTCGTGACCAGGCGCGTCCGGGTGTGCCCCTGGGAGTCGGTGTAAGTTTCGCGTTCCTGCCAGGAGATCGAAAGCGAGCCGGTGTAGGTCTTCGTGCCCATGCGGTAGTCGAGGCTTTCGGCGAGCACGAACGGATTGCCGTTCAGGTCGCCGCTGTGGCAGAAGAGGATCGACTTGTCGCGGTTGAAGCCGTCGCTCCATCCGTACACGTTTCTCAGGTCGTCCAGGCGCTCCCGCGAGAAGAAGTTGTCCAGCACGATGTTCGGCACGGTCCTGCGGACGACTTCCGCGACCGTGCTCCAGTCGAACAGCGCGTTCAGCGCCCGCATCTGGTCCCAGGCGGCGGCGATCTTCCTGTCGCATTCCTCTTTTTGTTTCTTCAGGCGTCCGGTCAGTGCGGCGATCGCGGGATTGAGCTTCCTGAAGGTATACCAGAATCCCGCGGCGGACAGGATGGCGGAGATGATATGAACGTAAAACGGCAGTTTGAGGTCCGGAAGATCGTTCGGGAGGGCGAGGTGTCCGAGCCCGAGGAGAGGCAGGGCGCCGCAGATCGTGGAGAGCAGGACCAGGAGCGCGCGCAGGAGCTTCTTTTTCGAGCACTCCGAACTGCCTTGCCTGATGCCTTTTTCCAGCTCATGGATCTCGCCGCAGAGCGACTTGTTCGCCTCGACGTCAATGCCCGCGAGCTGGATGAGCTCGTTCAGAACGGCTTCCGCCGCCTCGGCGTTCGCCTGGCGGAAATGGCCCGTGTAGGCGTCCAGGGGACTGGTGATCTCCTCGGTGTAGTTCATGCCGCAAGGGATTATTCGCCGTGGAGGATGGATGCGAAGAGGACTGCGCTCAGAAGAACACGCCGCGTGCGCGTGCCTTCATCTCGGCCGACGCCGTGAACGGGATGCGCGTGGTGTAGCCGGACCTGGCGGCGACGATCATCTTGGTCGGCCACATGAAGATGTCGGTGTTCCACTGCGTGACGGTGTCGTTGTAGAGCGTGCGGGCGGCGGTGATCTCCTTCTGGAGATAGCTGTTCTGGCGCATGGCGTCGGCGATGGCCTCGTGAGACTTCAGCTCCGGGTACGCCTCGATCTGCGGGAAGAGCCGCGCGAACGCGCCGTCGAGCGTCCGGTTCACGGCGTTGCGGTCCGCGTCCGGGTTCATGCCGCTGCGGAACGCCGCGATGGACTTCATGACGTCCTTGTCGAGGTCGATTGCCTTGTTCACCAGCGGGGCGACGTTCTGGAGGATCTGGACGCGCTGCTCCAGGTAGTTGTCGATCTGGGAGGCGTCCGCCTGGATCTTCTGCTGGAGCTGCTGGAAATAGTTCTTCGCCTGGACCTTCATGAACATGAAAATCAGGCCGGGAATGATGCCCAGCACCCACAGCATGATCTCGAAAATGGTCGAGCCGATCCCGACTTTCACGGGGATCTGCTTTTCGATCACGTTCACGTCGCGCCCCGCCTCGTTGACGGGCCCGGTCAGTTCGTCCAGTTCGTTCGCCATGGTGTTTTCCTTTGCTGAAAATGAGGTTGAAATGATGGTCCTGTATACTATATCTTGTTTGCCGGAAAAGTCAAGGAAAAAATGCGTCGTTTCGGAGCTGTTTTTCCGTGGCGGCGAAGGATGAACGGGGCAGGGGAACTTTGATGGGGGGGGGAAGCTCGGAACGCGGGCGGGTTCAGTTCAGCGGGAGCGTGAACGTATATTTGCCGGGTTTGGCGAGGAAGACGCTGCCTTTTTCCGTGCGGGTAAGGCCGGGGTGAGCAGGGACCTTGTCGGCGGGGCAGGGGAATACGACTTCCGCCGTGGGGTTGCACGGGACCGTGAAGTTCCAGACGAGTTCGTTTTCGCGGCGTTCCCAGCCGGATTCGATGCGGCCGTACGCGGAATCGTAATGCGCGGAGGCGGATTTGAGCTCGTGCCCCGGCTGCGGCTCCAGGCGGAAGCGCTTGAACCCGCGCGCCGCAGGATCGTCCGGGATCGGACGGATGCCGCAGATCGTTTCGTAGAACCAGTCGGCGACCGCGCCGTAGGCATAGTGGTTGAACGAGTTCATGGAGACGTCGCCGAAGCCGCGCTCTTCATTCCAGCTGTCCCAGCGTTCCCACATGGTGGTCGCGCCCTGCGTGACGGGGTAGAGCCACGACGGGAACGAGGTCTGGAGCAGGAGCTTGTAGGCGAGGTCGACCTGGCCGTTTTCGGTGAGCACGCGGAGCAGCAGCGGCGTGCCGAGGAATCCGGTGCTGAGGTGGAGCTTGCGCGTTTCCGTGATGTCCGTGACGAGGAACTCCAAGGCGTTTTTGCGTTCCTTTTCGTCGCAGAGCCCGAAATCCAGCACGAACAGCGCGGCGGTCTGCGTCTTTTCCTTCATCTGACCGTTTTCATCCATGAACCGGGCGCGGAACGCCTCCTTCGTCTTGCGGAAGACCTCCTCGCGTTTGAGCGCGTCTGCCTCGCGTCCGATCGCGCGGGCGATGCGGGCGGCGAGGGTGTTCATGGCGGCGAAATACGCCGTGGAGACGAACGGCTTGGAGAGGTCGGCGTCCATGTTCAGCCAGTCACCGTAAACGGCGTTGTCGATGATGTATGTGCCCCCGGATTTGCGTTCCTGGAAATCGAGCCACTTGACCATGTTGTCGAAATACAGCTCCAGGACGCGTTTGTCGCCGTATTTCGTGTAGAGAATCCACGGCACGATGAGCCCAGCGTCGCTCCAGCCCGAGGCATACCCGAAGAAATCGTCGTCTTTTGCGGCGGCGTACTGGTACTGGTCGGGCGCGAAGCTCGGATAGCCGCCCTCCGGCGACTGGCACAGGTTCAGGTCGCGCAGCCATTTCATGTAGAACGCGGCGGCGTCCATGTTGTACGTG
>JAEEGJ010014049.1_pt1 | contig 19154 bp, 11 predicted proteins | sample 8958761 | NCBI WGS metagenome assembly JAEEGJ01 (sample SAMN16246546, study PRJNA631951) | gut metagenome | biome: gut microbiome; feature: rumen; material: RS-attached | host: Bos | place: Iran: Karaj | collected 2018-10 | reverse complement strand
ACATTCAGGTCAATGACCAGTTGCAGGTTGTTGATGGTCGAGCCATCGTTGAGGGCGATGAAGGCCACGTTTTTGCTGCCGCGCTTGTTTCGCACCCAACCCATTACAGTAATCTCATTGTCAGAGGCTTGCATCTGCAAAGCTTGCTTGATTTCTACTCTTTTCATTGTATGATGTTGTTTTTATTTCTCATAGTAAATAATGTGCAAAGTAACGAAAAAAAACGCAATGGTCAGCAAAAATGCTGTATTTTTGCCAACGTTATGGCGAACACATATACACAATTGTCCACACCATTCGTTATCGCCGGTCCCTGTAGCGTCGAAAGCGAAGAACAAATCCTCGCCACGGCTCAAGCTTTGTCTCAAATCCCTGAAGTCAAGCTGCTGCGCGGCGGCATTTGGAAACCACGTACTCGCCCTGATGCCTTCGAGGGATGGGGAGAAAAGGGCCTCGTGTGGCTCCGAGAAGCAAAACGGAAGACAGGTTTGCCCATCGCGACCGAAGTAGCTACACCCGAGCATGTGGAATTGGCCTTAAAATACGATGTTGATATACTTTGGATTGGTGCCCGCACGGTGGTCGACCCGTTCGCAGTGCAGCAGTTGGCCGATGCTTTGCACGGCACAGATGTGCCTATAATGGTCAAGAACCCTGTTGCGCCTGACCTCAACCTCTGGCTTGGTGCCTTCGAACGATTGCAAAAGGCAGGCTTAACGCAATTGGCTGCCATCCATCGCGGTTTTGCTTATTATAAGGAGACCCAATACCGTAATTTCCCGATGTGGGAAATCCCTATCGCCCTGACGCAAAGGCTTAATGTACCGCTCATCACTGATGTAAGCCATATCTGCGGCAACCGGAAATTGTTGCTGCCCACTGCGCAGAAAGCCCTCGATCTTGCCACTGACGGTTTGATGATGGAATGTCATATTAATCCCGACCATGCTCTCACCGATGCCCGACAGCAAATCACGCCCGAAGAACTGAAGACCATGCTCTCGCAGTTGGTCTTTCGTTCCAAAAACTCTGGTAGCGTCGAGCGCGACCTTGCTGGTCTCCGTAGCGAAATCGATGACATCGATGGCGAGTTGTTGCAGCTCTTGGCCCGCCGGATGGAAGTTAGCGCACAGATTGGTGAGTACAAGAAACGCAACAACGTGGCCGTGGTGCAGATGGACCGTTGGAAGCATGTTTTTGCCGACCTGATGGCCACAGGCGAGGAATTGGGTCTGTCGCCTACATTAATTAATAAAGTGTACGAGGCCATCCACCAAGCTTCCATTGAGCGACAGACTCGCGTCATGGAGAAATGACAACGCCCACCACAGTGCGGCAGGCATTGTCAAGGGTATGCACAAAATGAGGTTAGTATTACGATTACGCTGCGAAAGTAGCCCACCTTGAGAAACCCTGCAAGAATTTCCGTTTCCACTTTTTCAACATTTTTCAACAAGAGCAATGTAATAAACTGATTTTCAGTTTGAAATAGTTAGTTTATGCCCATCATACTGGGTGTAATACTGGATAAGTGGATACACCGCCACGCCTTCAGTCGGGAAATTTGGGATCATGTCAGGCTCGGCAACGATGATTTGTCCGTTCAGTATGTTGTAGTAGGCGTTGTTGCAACCATCCACCACAAAGGGGAAGTCGACCACAAGGCGTGTCGTGTGGCCTTGGCTGTCGGTGCAGGCGTTAGGTTCATTGGGTGGAAGACGGTCGTAGGCGAGAAATTCATTTTGGCTCAAACGGTAAACGATGATACCTCGGCTAGTGCTTTCTACCTCGGAAGTGAGGTATATCCAGCCGCTGACGAAGTTAATTTCTTGATACTGAAGGGTGTTTGGATATATCGAGAACGAAAAAGGAACGGTGGGACGGTTAGGGTTTTCGGGATACTTTTGACATCCCAAAAGTCCTGTCGTGAATACTATTAATATTAATAGGTGTAAACAGTAGTTTTTCATGACGGCAAAATAACGCAATATTTCCGTCCAAAAGTATGCTGTCGATGGAAAATTCTTACTTTTGCGGAAAAAATAACGGATATGAGAAGAAAAACCACCGTCATTGTCGTGTTGTTGAGCTTTTTCCTGCTCTTCGCCTCATGCGCATCCAACCGTTCTTCGAGGGCCATGCGGAAGGCAGAACGCCAGATGGAGCAGATGGAAAAACAGTCAAAAAAGCAGTTCAAGGAGGCCAAGTCGGCGCACTACAAGCATCAGGCTAAAAAGACAAAAAAGATGATCAAGAAGGACAAAAGACACGCCGAAAAGATGCGAAGGAGGCATCGAAGCAATCCGTTTTTCTCCTGATTCAAACCGATTTTCTACCAATTCAAGTCGAAAAATTCAGAATTTTTGACCATTTTTTAACCAAAGACGAAAAAAGTTGAAAAAAAGTGCAAAATTTCTTGTTTCTATAAATGATTATATATCAAAATGTTGAGTTGAATTTCTGCAATTTCTCGAAGAAAAAAACGGAGAAAATGAATTTTTTTCTTGCGTACTTTCCAAGAAGGTTGTAATTTTGACGACTTTTAATGCACTAAATGAAGTATAGTATTACATAAAATTACAAGGTATGTTTAAAAATTTACTCACGACCCTTGCAATTCTCATAGCAGCCAGTACGCTGGCTATGGCACAGCAAGGACGACTCAAAGGCAAGATTACCGACGACACGGGAGAACCTGTTCCGTTTGCCAATGTCATCATTGAAAAAGGCGGCTCGCAGATGGGCGGTGCCTCTTCCGACTTCGACGGTAACTATGACATCAACCCGATTCCTCCGGGAACCTACACCCTGAAGGCGAGCTGCGTGGGCATGCAAGGCCATGTCGCCAACAACATCGTCATTCCGGGCAACAAGATCACCTACTACGACATCAAGATGGTGAGTAGCTCAATCACCCAAACGGAATTTGTCGTAGTCGACTATGAGATCCCGCTGATCTCGAAGGACAACACGACCTCCGGTGAGTCAGTCACCGCCGAGGAAATCGCGAAGCTGCCGAACCGTTCGGCAGAAGGCGTGGCCGCCAGTGTCGGTGGCGTGTTCTCCGCTGACGGTGAGGTCGGTTCCATCCGTGGTGCCCGTGAAGGTGCCGTCTATTACATCGACGGTGTGAGGGTTATCGGTAACGGAAGCGTGCCGCAAGGTGCCATCGACCAAGTCGACGTTATCCTTGGCGGTACTCCCGCCCAGTATGGTGATGCCAGTGGCGGTATCATCAACATGACCACCAAAGGCCCCAGCCGTACTTGGGGTGGCGGTCTGGAGTATGAGCACTCCATCGACGGCTACGGTCACAAGCGTCTCGGCTTTAGCTTGAACGGTCCCCTGATCAAGAGCAAGAAGAACGACGAGGAAGCACTTTTGGGCTTCTTCATCGCTGGTGACCTTGCCCACAATAAAGTAGGTGGCCTTTCGGCAACGGGTTTCTGGCGTGCCACTGATGAATGGCAGAAATACATCGAGGAGAACCCGCTGACCCTCGGCGGCAGCGGTACTGGTGCCAACGCTATGGCATCATACACCCCGCACGAAAATCTCGTCAAGTCCAAGTATCTCAATAACTCCTCAAATTGGAGCGTCAACCTCAACGGAAAGATTGACGTGCGCACTGGCCCCACCACCAACTTGACCTTCGGTGGATCGTTCTACAGAGGTATGAGCCATGGCTCGGGCAGAAGATACTATTTCTTTGACACCGATAAGAATTTTGTCAGCAAGTCGGGTACCTATCGTGGCTATGTCCGCTTCTCGCAGCGTTTCCCCACGGATCCCGAAAGCACTTCGCTGATTTCCAACGTGTATTATAGCATCCAAGCCGACTACACGCACTTTCACTCCGAGCAAGGTGACCCCGACCTGTGGGACAACATCTTTGCATACGGCAACATCGGTAAATTCATGACGCACCGCGCCCCCAACTATGCATTCTCTCCAACCACCATCGACTCGGTGTTGGTTGATGGCATTGAAGGCAACTATCATAGCTTTAACAACGTATGGGTGCTCAACAATTTCTATGACACTTTGGTTGAGTTCAGCCGTCCTGATTACGACTTCAACCCATTGCTTGCCAACTACGTTGAGAACTACTTCGACCTTTATGAGCAGTATGGTGCCTACGGCAACTACAACAATATGTCGAACATCGTTGGTAACAAGGGCTTGATTAATGGTAGAAGCCCCGAGCTGGCCTACGGCTTGTATGCGGTGCCAGGTACCATCATGGCCAACTACGGCAAGTCGGCCACCGACCAGCTGGCCTTTAACGTAAACGGCTCCATGACTATCGGTAAGGGCGACAACAGCCACGAAATCAAGTTAGGCTTCCAGTATGAGATGCGTAATCAGGCCTACATGGACTACCTTGGCGCTTCCTACTGGTCGCTGATGCGTGACCTCACCAACTATCACATCCAAGAACTTGACATGAGCAGCCCGTATGCCACAAGCATTGATGGCATCGTTGACACGGTCAAGTATCACAGGATGTACGATAAGAGTATGCAGTACACCTTCGATGCCAGTCTGCGTAGCGCTTTGGGCTTGGATCCTAAGGGCACCGACTGGATTCTGATTGATACTTACGATTTCGACGACAATACCATCAAGTATTACGACGAAGAAGGCAAATTGCACACCCGCACCTTGCCCGGCGGCTTCAATCTGAATATGTTCAGCCCCGATGAACTGACTCGTGACGGCAACTTCTATGTTGAATACTCTGGCTATACATACGACGGCAGCCGCAAGTATGGCTTCTTCGAGCGTCCTTCGTTGCAGCAGTTCTTTGAAGATAAAGACGCGGATGGCAACTATACCCGTGAGATTGGTGCCAGACAACCCATCTATTTGGCTGGTTATATCCAAGACAAGTTCGCCTTCAAGGACCTGATCTTCAACATCGGTGTGCGTGTCGACCGCTTCGATGCCAACCTTGATGTGTTGAAAGACCCGTATGTGCTGTATGATTTCTATACGGTTGGTGATGTCAGAAGAGCTCTGGCAAGCGGCAGTGATTTGAGCGGTATGTGGTATGAGGGTTCCACTTCCGATCTTAATATTCCGAGCAACATTGGCGATGACTTTGTGCCATACGTGAACAAGTATGATGAGATGACGGAAGTCGTCGGTTATCGTAGTGGTAACACTTGGTACAATGCCGAGGGTAAAGAAATCAGCGATCCTGATGCTCTTGATATGGGTACTGGCGTCACGCCTTGGATTAACAAGTCGACCTACCTCAATCCTTCCAATGTTGATGAAAACGGAGCCAATTCGGGCTTGCCGTCCGTGGGTTACAGTTCCTTCAAGGACTATGATCCCGCTTGGAGCGTGATGCCCCGTATCTCCTTCTCCTTCCCGATTTCGGACGAGGCCTTGTTCTATGCCCACTATGATGTGCTGACACAACGCCCGACTGGCAACTATTACTGCAACCCGCTGATTTATCTGCACTTCAACGAATACGGCGAGACCGTGCCGAATCCCAACTTGCAGCCTTCACAGACCATCGACTACGAACTCGGTTTCAAGCAGAAGTTGAACAACACTTCTTCGTTGACCATCACGGCCTACTACCGCGAGCTTCGTAACATGATTCAGATGTACCGCTTCAATGGTGCTTACCCGAAGGCTTACAACAGCTACAGCAACCTCGACTTCGGTACCGTCAAGGGTATGACGGCTAGCTACGACCTGCGTAGAACAAAGAACGCTCGTGTGCGTGCCAGCTACACTCTCCAGTTCGACAACAAGACGGGTGCCTCCGCCACAACAGCTTCGGCTCTTATCGCCGCTGGTGTGCCTAACTTGAGATCCACATACCCGTCGAATAGTGACCGTCGTCACAGTTTCAACTTGACTCTCGACTATCGTTTCAAGGATGGCAAGGAATACAACGGCCCCGTCATCAAGCGTGAGAAGAGCGGCAAGAACCCCATCCAGATTTTGGCCAACACAGGTTTCTCGCTGCAGATCAACGGTGGTTCGGGTGCTCCTTACACCGCTGCCCGTAAGGTGTTGTCGCCCATTCAAGGCGGTACCAGCCTGCTGCAAGGCACCTACAACGGTTCCAGAATGCCCGCTTCCTTCAAGTTCGACCTCCGTGTCGACAAGGACATCAAGTTCAAACTCGGCGGCAACGAGGAAGGTAAGAAGGGTCGTGACGCTTTCGTCAACGTTTATCTGCAAGTACTCAACCTGCTCAACTCCAAGAACATTTTGAATGTCTACTCCGCCACGGGTAACGCTAACGATGACGGTTACCTCTCGGCACCTGAATGGCAGCGTGAAATCTACAGCCAGCTCGACCCGGAGGCATTCATGCAAATGTACCAGATTTATGTCGACAACGGCGGCAACTACGCAACACCTCGCCAGGTTCGTTTGGGCTTAAGCTTCAACTTCTAATGACGAGAAAGGTTTCATAAACGAAAAATTTACAAATTATGAAGAATATAGTTCATGTAACTCTTGCGGCACTCCTCATCCTGTGTGCCGTGATTCCCGGAAAGGCTGAAAAGTATCACTTTGAGGATCAAGGCAAGGGCCAACGCGCCCAAACCGCAGCCGGTTGTACTCCTTCCTCGGCATTTGAGTGGTTGGATGTCAACAACGTGAAGACCCGTATTAACGCGGGTGGTGATATGTGGTGGGACTTGCCTGGTGGCGTTGGTTCCAAATACTTCATCCCTGCCAACGGTGTTGCCACATCGCTCTACGCTGGCTCCCTTTGGATTGCCGGTGTCGACGTTAACCAGCAGCTGAAATGCGCTGCACTACGTTTCCGTCAGGTCGGTAACGACTACTACACAGGCCCGCTGACTGTTGACGGCAAAGCCTCTGTCACAGCCGAGACCTGTGCCAAGTGGGACAAGATCTACAAGATTACCCGTGCCGAAGTCGACGAGTTTCTTGCCAACCGTGATGAGCATGGCAAGGTGGACGCAAGTCTCATTCCGACCATCATCAAAAACTGGCCTGCTCATCCTGACAAGGAAAGTGAAGGAGTGAGCCACTATGGTGCTCCGTTCTATGATGCTGATGGTAATGGACTTTACGAACCTACAGAGGGTGACTATCCTTACTACGACATCGACAACGAGCTGTGCCACACCAAGATTCCGACCATGGACGAGGAAGTGGAAGGCTCCATTCATGGTTCGCTGTTGGCTGACCAAGTGCTGAAAGGCGACCAAACCCTTTGGTGGATCTTCAACGACAAGGGTGCTTCACACACCGAGTCGGGCGGCCAAGCCATCGGTATGGAAATCCGTGCTCAAGCCTTCGGTTTCTCTACCAACGATGAAATCAACAACATGACTTTCTACAGCTACGAGATTATCAACCGTTCGACCTATACCTTGACGGGAACTTACTTCTCGCCTTGGACCGACGTTGACCTCGGCTATGCCAAGGACGACTATGTGGGTTGCGACGTTGAGCGTGGTCTGGGTTATGGCTATAACGGCTCCGCCACCGACGGTAGCGGCCAGCCTGAAGCCTACGGTGCACAGCCTCCGGCGGTCGGTATCGACTTCTTCCAAGGCCCCTATATGGATGCTGACGGACTCGACAATCCGAAGTACACGTTTGAACTGCAAATCAACCACTTTGAGCTTGATTCTATCAGTGGAGACACCATCTTCTATTACGACACCGTGGCTCGTCACCAAATCGTTGACGAAAGTATCAACGGTGTGAACTTCGGAAATGGCATTGTTGACGATGAGCGTTTTGGTATGCGCCGTTTCGTGTACCACAACAATAGTTCAGCTGATAACGGTGACCCGAATACAGCTCCCCAATACTATAACTACTTGCGTGGTATTTGGAAGAATGGTGCCAAGATGCGTTATGGCGGCAATGCCTTCTCGGGTACTGACGTTGTTGGTCCTGAATGTGATTTCATGTTCCCTGGCGACTCTGACCCATGGAACTGGGGTACTGGCGGTGTGGAGCCCAACGGTGGCTTCAACACCAACGGTCTCTACTGGACTGAAGAAGAGTGTAAGAATGCTCCTGACGACCGTCGTTTCATGCAGTCGGCTGGTCCCTTCACCTTGGAACCTGGTGCAGTCAACTACATCACCTTCGGTGTGCCGTGGGCTCGTGCCACCTCTGGCGGCCCTTGGGCATCCGTCGAGTTACTGCGCGTGGTCGACGATAAGTGCCAAGCCCTGTTCGATAACTGCTTCAAGGTCATCGACGGTCCCAATGCACCTGATTTGACCATCCGCGAGCTTGACCAGGAATTGATTATCTATCTGTCGAATACCGAGCTTTCCAACAACTACAAAGAAAGCTACATTGAGTTTGACCCCGAAATTCCGGAATGGAGAGCTGACAATACCCAATACACTGATTCAGTGCCGATTTATTACCAGGATACAATTCTTGTTGGTTATAAACCCATCTATAAAGACACCACGATTTATACCTATTATGACCGTAACTATCGCTTCGAGGGTTATAAGGTGTATCAGTTGGTCAATGACGAAGTGGGTGCCGATGAGCTCGACAATACCGACAAGGCTCGTTTGGTGTTCCAATGCGACATCCGGAACAACGTTTCCCGCATCATCAACTTCAACTATGACGAGTCGCTGCAAGCCCGTGTTCCCGCTTTGAAGGTTGACGGTGGCGATGCCGGTATCACCCACAGCTTTGTGATTACCCAAGACAAGTTCTCAACGGGTGACAACCCGACCCTTGTCAACCATAAGCCCTATTACTTCATGGCAGTGGCTTATGCTTACAACAACTACCTTACCTACAATCAGGAAGACATTATCGGTCTGCAAGGCCAACAGAAACCTTACCTCGAAGGCCGCAAGAACATTAAGTGCTACACAGCCATCCCACACAAGACCTTGAATGGTATGGTGCTGAACGCCACCTATGGTGACCAGCCTGCCATCCAACGCATGGTTGGTCTTGGCAACGGCGGCAATGAGCTTGAACTGACGGAAGAGACCGTTGACGAAATCTTGGGTAAGAAGTTGGCCAGATCACAATATGTTGATGGAAATGGTGATACCATCACGGTACGCTTTGGTCACCCCGACTATCCGGTGAGCTACCATCCGAAGTACAAGGCTGGTTATGGTCCCATCGACGTGAAGATTATTGACCCGCTGAATGTGGTCAGCACAGATTATGAGCTTACCTTCACCGATTTTGTTGAGTCATACACTACCAACATTACGGGCAACCTTGAGATTCAAGGTGACTCCGCTTTGCGTATGGCTTCACACTGGGAGCTGGATGACTTGAATGATACGCTTCCTCCGTTCAAAGGTGATACCACCACGGTTTATGGTGATGAAAAGATGTTCATCGACAAAGGTATCGCTATCACCCTCAAGCAGCCGTACGAATTTGGTTGCATCAAGATTGGTACCATGTATTATGACAATGACTGGCACGACTGGGAGACTGTGGTGGCCGAGAACAATGGTGTGGTTGGCTCTTCGATTGAGTTTACTGATCCCGACCACGTGTGGCTCGATGGTATTCGCGACACCGATAACGCCGGTGCCTCTTCAGTACTGAACTGGATTCGTTCTGGTACGTATGCCAGCACGGGTACGAACGCCGAGTCGTCCGACAACGACTATAGCATGTCATCAAGCCCGAACAACGCTGGTGGTAGCAAGCCTTGGGACCCGAACGAGAACTTTGAAAACCTTGCCAATGGTACTTGGGCACCTTACCTGCTCTGCACCACTTCGGGTCAAGGTTTCCCGACCAACCCAGGTCCTGTCTACAACGGCAACACAAGGGTGGGTAAGTACTTCCGCAAGACCAACAGCGTGGATATCGTGCTGACCGCCGACAAGAGCAAATGGACTCGTTGTCCTGTCATTGAGATGTGCATGGACGAAAAGCTCTCTGAAGGTGGTGTCAAGCGCTTCGCTCTGCGTAAGCACGCTTCGGTTGACAAAGATGGCAAGCCTTATATGATTAAAGATGAAAATAACCAAGACATCCAGTTCAACTTATGGAGTTTGGCTGATAATTCCGAATATGTGAGCCAAAACGAGGAAGACCCGAACTTCATTGCTCCTCAAGGCATGGGCTGGTTCCCAGGCTATGTGATTGATGTGGAAAGCGGTACGCGCCTCAATGTTGCTTTCGGTGAGGACTCCTACCTTGAAGACCTCAACGGTCGTGACATGCTCTTCAATCCCGCCAAGTTGCAGAAGACCACCGTGGAGGCTGACGATGCTATCGAACAGTTGTCGGATCCTGCTATCATCCGTGGTGCCGACGGTGTGCCGGTTATGGGTGGTAAGCATTATGTCTACATCTTCCGTAACGACTCTATCGAACTGACGGGTAACTCGCCTTACAAGGACTTCGTTAGCCCCGCCTACGATGGTGGTGCGGCCAACTTCAAGACCCTCAATTACATCCAGCAACACGCCAACCAAGCCAACATCTTCAGCATCGAGTTCTACAAACTCGTCCAGTGGGTGGGTATGCCGATGGGTGTCGTTGGCGAGGATTGGCTGCCTGAAGGCAACGATTGCCGCATCCGTATACGTCTGGCACATCCTTATGCCTCTGGTTACGGTGCACGACCGTTGGAGATGGAAAATGAGGAAGAAGACCTGAACATCAACGATTTGATGCCGAAGTATAAGTTCTCAATTGAAGGTCTTAACCCGACGCCCAACGATCCGGTGAAGACAGAGGAAGACCTCAACCTCATCACCGTAACGCCGAACCCCTACTATGCTTACTCTGACTACGAAAGCAACGCACTGACCAATCGCGTGAAGATTTGCAACCTGCCTAACCATTGCGTGATTACCATCTACACGTTGAGCGGAACCAAGGTGCGTCAGTTCTTGAAGGACAACGAGGATCCTGACCAAGAATGGGATCTCACCAACTTTGCCAACACGCCTATCGCCAGTGGCTTCTACCTGATTCACGTCAAGGACTTCACCAGTGGCAGCGAGCGCGTCATCAAGTTCTACGGAGCCATGCGTAAGGTTGACCTGAACACATTCTAAAATGAAAGGAACTGCTAACCGTTAAATGTAAATATCATGAAGAAATCATTTGGATATATCGTAATGAGCATGGTCATCCTTTTGGGATTGACCGCTCCCCAGGCATTTGCAGGAAATAAGGACCGTTCAGGTCAGGCTGGTGCTGCACAGTTGCTCATCAATCCCTGGGCCGCATCGTCGGGCTGGGGCAACGCTGGCATGTCGAAGGTAAGGAGCCTCGATGCCATGTTTGGCAACGTGGCTGGCATCACCTCATGCAACAAGATAGACCTTGACTTTAGCTACACCGATTGGCTGCACGGCACGGGCGTCAACGTGATATCGTTTGGCGTCTTGGCCCGCATAGGCGAACAGAACGTTCTCGGCCTTTCGTTTATGAGTTTCGGTATCGGTGAGATTCCGATTACCACCACGGAGAACCCCGACCCCTACATCTTGGGTACGTTCAAGCCTACGCTGATGAATATCAACCTCGCCTTTGCAAGGTCGTTCTCCAACAGCATTAGCGGCGGCTTCAACCTGAAGATCATCAGCGAGTCGATTAAGGATATGGGTGGCACGGGCGTGGCCATCGACGCTGGCATCCAGTACGTCACGGGCCCGTACGACAACGTACACTTCGGCATCACGCTGAAGAACATCGGACCTACGATGAAGTACTCGGGTGATGGTCTGTCGTACAAGGCATTCTTGACCCAAGGCACTACGCAGCAGTTCACCATTGTGCAACGCACCGACGAGTTTGAGTTGCCCACCCAGTTGAGCATTGCTGCTGCCTATGACTGGATTTTGGCCGAGGACAACCGCCTCACCATCGCAGGAAACTTCGCCTCCAATTCGTTCACCAATGACCAAATCACATTGGGCTTGGAGTATGGATGGAGAGAAATCCTGATGGTTCGCGCCGGCTATACCTATGAGAATGGCATCTGGAGCGGCGATGTGCTTGACACCGAGAAGGAGTGCATGAATGTCAACCGTGGCTTGAGCGCAGGCTTGAGCGTTGAGGTTCCGCTGTCGAAGGAAGAAAATGGCATGAAGGTTGCCATCGACTACGCCTTCCGCGATACCTACACCTTCAAAGGCACGCACACGTTTGGCGCTAGAATTCTTTTCTAAAAAAGATTCGGATAACGAAATAATTCGTATCTTTGCAACCTCAATCAAGGAAGACCCTTATTTCGGTAAGGGTCTCCTTTTTTGACGCTTTTTTTGAACAAAAACAACAGTCATGTCAGAAATCAAATATTTTACCCAAGAAGGGTTGCAGAAACTGAAGGACGAGCTTGACGACCTCATCCTGCGTGAGCGTCCGCGTATCGTCCTCGCCATCCAAGAGGCCCGCGACAAGGGCGACCTCTCGGAGAACGCTGAATACGATGCCGCCAAGGAAGCCCAAGGCCTGCTTGAGGCCAAGATTGCCGAGTTGCAAGAACTAATTTTCAACGCCCGCGTCCTTGACGAGTCAAAGATGGACACCTCGAAAGTATTGCTTTATTCGACTGTGAAAATCCGTAACACCAAGAACAACATGGTGATGACCTACGCCATTGTTCCAGAGAAGGAAGCGAATTTCAAGGAGGGGAAGATTTCCATCAACTCGCCTATCGGCAAAGGCTTGCTTGGCAAACAGGTAGGCGAAATGGCTGAAATCATGGTGCCCGCTGGCAAAATGATGTTTGAAGTGCTTGAAATTACCCGCTAAAATCCAAAAATTATGGCTACCATTTTTTCAAAAATCGTAAAGGGCGACATCCCTTGCTACAAAATCGCCGAGGACGAACGCTTTTTCGCTTTTCTCGATATCAATCCCGTGATGAAAGGCCATACTTTGGTCATCCCCAAACGTGAAACGGACTATCTCTTTAGCCTTGAAGACGACGAATTAGCCGACATGATGGTGTTTGCCAAGAAAGTGGCCAAGGCCATCGAGAAGGCCGTTCCGTGCAAACGTATCGGCGTGGCCGTCATCGGTTTGGAAGTGCCTCATGCACACATCCATCTCATCCCCATCACGCAAGAAGGCGATATGGATTTCAAGAAAGAACACGTCCACATGACGACAGAGGAATTCGTCGACACACAGCGACGCATCATCAGCCAATTGTAAAAGGAGACTCCCGTTAATGCGGGAATGAAGTGATACGATATAAAAAGCGGCGGTCAGTTTGGTTCGTAGTACAAGGAACTTGGCTGACCGCTGCTTTTTTACTTATTGTAGTCACTCTATTCCCCGAATGGGAATCCCGCCATATCGTTTTATTTTTGTAATTTTGCCTGATTTAATTTGATGAGCGATGAAAAGAATCACCCTATTAATCCTGATGCTTTATGTGGTATCAAGCCTTTTTGCACAAGATTTTAGCTTTCCATGTGGCAACCTCAACTACAAGCCTGAAGTGCAGACCGTGTTGCTCTATGCGGACGGTGAGCAACTCAATGATCCAGTGATTCCTTTAGACGACATGACGCAACGCTTGACGCTCTCGTTCGACATTTTGGGCGGCGACGGTGAAGTGCTTAACTACACTTTCATCCATTGTAGCCACGACTGGCAACCGACTGACATCCAACGGATACAGTATGCTTCAGGTTTTGAATCAGACCGCATCGACGACTATGCTTTCTCTCGCAACACTTTAGTGAACTATGTCAACTACCAGTTGCTGTTTCCCAAAGACGACATGCAACCCCTCATTTCGGGCAACTATCTCCTCGTTGTTTTCGGCGATGACCTGAATGACCTATATTTCACCCGCCGTTTTATGGTGGTAGATGAGAAGGCCCATGTCGGTGCCACTGTGCCGCGCTATCCCGACGATTTGGCTTTGACTGACACACACCAACAGCTCAGTGTGAAGGTCAACATGAACAATTACATTTCAACTAACACGCAGCAGTTTAGTTACTTGACCATCCGTCAAAATGGACGCTGGGACAATGCCGCTGAAGGATTGAAACCTACCTATGTTTATCCTGACTTTGTCTCTTTTGAGCATCATCCGAAGACCATTTTTGAGGGTGCCAACCAATACAGGCGTTTCAATATCAGTAATGTCTATTTCCAGTCGGAGAACTTGGCCCATATTCGCCAGACGAACGACTATTATGAGTTCGACATTGCCACCTGCGAGTCAAGGGCGAGGAAGGCATACGCGAGCTATGAGGACATTCATGGCGAAAAATTTGTGTATGTGGAGAATGATAACCTCGACAACGCTACCGAGGCCGACTACTGCCGCGTCAACTTTTTCTACAAGAGCGATGCGCCACTGACCCATGAGGATTTGTACATTATGGGTGCCATCAACGACTGGTGCTTCAACGACAACAACCGCATGACCTACGATTACCGCATGCACGGCTATACATGCTCGATGTTGCTTAAACAAGGCTACTATAACTTTATGTTTGCCACCGTCGATCGCAAAACAGGAGAGGTGATGACCGACTTGACCGCAGGCAACCATTGGGAAACCAACAACGTCTATAAGTTGTATTTCTACTACCACAACGCCATAAAAGGCTACGATGAGTTGATAGGCTACTCCATAGTAAATTCACATTAACGCTTTGCGTCATTGACTCCGTCGAATCTTCGATTTGCGAGGAGGCACGACGAAGCAATCTAGACATGAACCAACAAGTTTCCGATAGAATCACTCTTTTTGCTGAAATCCTGCTGCCCATACCTGTGCCAGGAACCTTTACCTACCGTGTGCCGTTTGCATTGAACGACCAGGTCCGTGTGGGCCAAAGGGCAGTGGTGCAATTTGGCAAGACCAAAATCATGTCGGGACTGATTGTCAGGCTGACAGAAAAAGTGCCTTCGGTAGAGGTGAAATTTCTCATGGATTTACTTGATGACCAGCCTCTTGTAAACGAAAAGCAGTTGAAGTTCTGGGACTGGGTGAAAACCTACTATCTCTGTCATCTTGGTGAGGTGATGCAGGCCGCCTTGCCCTCTGCCTTGAAGTTGAGCAGTGAGACCACAGTTGCCCTTTCGCCAGAATATATCCTTGATTCTGTGACGCTTAATGATTTCGAATACCTTATCGTGGAAGCCTTGCAAATCAAACCGAAAATTACCATTAGCGAGGTGAGCAAAATCATTGGATTCAAGAAGGTGATGCCGTTGATACACAGTATGATGGAGAAAGGTATTCTCGTGATGGAGGAGGAGCTGAACGAGAAATACAAGGCCAAATACGAGCGTTTTGTGCGCTTTAGTGGCGATTTCCGCAACGAGACTAAGCTTCAAGAATTGATGAATCAGTTAGAGAAACGCGCTTATAAGCAGTTGGAGGTGCTGCTCGCTTTCATTACCCTTGGTGGCGACGCTGACCACGACATCATGGCCAAGGCTCTATTGGAGAAGGCTAACGCCACCTCCACTATCTTGAGGACGATGGCCGAGAAAGGGATTTTCGAAGTTTATGAGCGCAAGGTCAGTCGGCTGAAGGAGTTCAAGGTGCAGACGGATGTGGACAGCATACAACTCACGGAAGCACAATGGAAAGCATTTGAAGGCATTACGGTTGGTTTTGAAGAAAAGAAGCCCGTGCTGCTCCACGGTGTGACTTCGAGCGGCAAGACGGCGATTTATATCAAGCTCATCAAGGAAGCCATCGACCAAGGGAAACAGGTGTTGTATCTCTTGCCCGAAATCGCACTGACTGCGCAGATTATCAACCGTTTGAAGGAATACTTTGGCGATAGGTTGGGCGTGTATCATTCGCGTTATGGCAACAACGAAAGGGTAGAGGTTTGGGAACAGGTTCGTGACTTTAGCCAAACACAATCGCAAAAGCATCAAATCATTATCGGCTCGCGTTCGGCTATATTTTTGCCCTATTCCGACATGGGTCTCATCATTGTCGATGAGGAACATGACAGCAGCTTCAAGCAAATCGACCCCGCACCGCGCTACAATGCCCGCGATGCCGCCATAGTGTTAGCCGCCATGCATGGTGCCAACATCGTTTTGGGTTCGGCCACGCCGTCGTATGAGAGCTATTACAATGCTTTGAACGGGCGTTATCATTTGGTGGAGATTACTGAACGGTTTGGCGGGATGCAGATGCCCGAAATCATATTGAGCGACATGCGCGTGGAACGCCGACGCAAGACCATGAAGGCTGATTTCGGTAGCACACTCATTGAGGCGATGCAGGAGACTTTGGAGGAACATAACCAAACCATTTTGTTCCAAAATCGGCGAGGTTTCTCGTTGCGTTTGGAGTGTGATGATTGTCACTATGTGCCGCAGTGCATCAACTGTGATGTGAGCCTGATTTACCATAAGAGCCAGAACGTGTTGCGCTGCCATTATTGTGGCTATACGGCCAGTGTTTCGACCGAGTGCCCCGTTTGCCATAGTACCAATATCCGTATGCATGGCTTTGGTACAGAGAAGATTGAGGAGGATTTGAGTCTCGTCATGCCAGAGGCCAAAGTTGCTCGCCTTGATCTTGACACTACGCGCTCGAAGAACGACTATCAAAGCATCTTGGAGCGCTTTCAGGACAAAGAGACAGACGTCCTCGTAGGCACGCAGATGGTCACGAAAGGCTTGGATTTCGACTCAGTGAAGGTGGTGGGCATCCTCAATGCGGACAACATGCTCTCTTTCCCCGACTTCCGCGCCCATGAGCGCAGTTTTCAGCTGATGGCGCAAGTGGCGGGTAGGGCAGGGCGCAAAGGCAAACAGGGTAAGGTCATCATCCAGACTTACGAGCCGGCGCATCCCGTGCTTCAGGATGTGTTGCGCAACGATTTCCGTGGCCTGTATGAGAAACAGATGGTCATCCGGAGGCAGTTTGGCTACCCTCCGTTCTATCGTCTTATCCTTATCCGCTTGAAGCATAAAGACTATCAGAAACTCAATCCCGCTGCTGCGGAGTTGGCCTCTATGCTGCGTCCCATCTTCAAGCAGGACTTACTCGGCCCGGAATACCCTGTGGTTTCTCGGGTCAAGAATTTGTACATCAAGCAAATGCTTGTGAAATTCCGTCGTGACTTCAACACGCAAAAGGTCAAGGAGCTGATAGCCCAGCAGATTCATTTGTTCCAACAAAACTCCGACTATAAAGCCGTTCAGGTTCAAGTGGATGTGGATCCGATGTGATTTGTTTATTGCTCCAAACTACACTTTTCAATATAAATTTGGGGTTGAAAACTACACTTTTCAATATAAATTTGGGGTTGAAAACTACACTTTTCAAAGTTATCTGATTTTTCAAAGGCAGCAATATCGGCTTTTTCCATGCCGTTTTTGACAATGCGCAAGGATAACGACGTTTTGCAACAATTTGGTACACCAATCGGTGGTCCACAAAATGGTGTACCAAATCAAATTTGCATACTAATTAATTGATTATCATTTTGTTATTTGCACCATTCCTTGGTGAACCATAGTTGAAAAACAGGGTCTGCAAATACGATTCCAGCGGGCGAGGACTCTATCAATTCTTTTTGTGTCAAGACAGACTTTATTTTGGAAACATTGGATTTTGAGCCTAAATCATAGAGGTTTAGCACCGTTTTGGAGCCGAAATTGGCGTTTGTGCCGTTGGCGAGGGCTTTCAGGAAATTCATTTGATAGGCCGTCAATCCGTCCAATTGTTGCAGGAACAGCAGTGAGTTTTGGTTCAGCAAATCTTCAACAGCCAATTCAAGGGTTTGTTCGGTGACGACATCAGTGGCGTTCAGCATTACATTCGCGGCCAATTGTTGCACATACGACGACTGGTTCTGCACGGTTGCGCAAATCTTTTCAATCAAGTCATCGCTAATGCTGATGTTCTTTTCCTCGAATTTTCCCCGAATGAAAGGTTTCCAGTCTTCAGTGGAAATGGGTTGGAGAAACAGGATGTCGCCAAACTGGTAGAAAGGCATTCGCTTGTTTTGGAAAAGGTTGGACAGCAGGTGCTTCTTGCTTCCAAACAGGCAATAAGAAGCATTGGTTTGCAGTTGCCAAATGCCGCGCATCTTCTTTTGTACGTTCAAAGAATCCTGAAATTCACCGATTTGTTGAAACTCGTCGATACATACCACGATGTGTTTCCCCATTTTTTCGGCCATTCGTTGTGGGAGTTGCAGAATCTCTTCAGGGGAATATTCCTTTGGGGTAATGCCCAATGAAAGCGAGACTTCGGAGTTGGGGTCGGGACTGAAACCTACTTTCGGCGACAATCGTACCAAAAACTCCTTGATGTTTTTCATAACGGCCTCGGCCTTGCCTGCGGTTTGCTTCATCAAGGCAGCTGCGAACTTGTTGTAAAACTCGTATTCGTTGCGGCAATCGTATGCGTCAATGTAAACCACCGACAAGGTTTTCTTGTCAACGAGTGACTGCACCCGTCTGACGAGTGAGGTCTTGCCCATTCTTCGTGGGGAAATCAAGATGACATTCTGCCCGTTCTCAAAATCCTGCTTGAGCCGTTTCGTTTCCTTTTCGCGGTCGGTGAAGTTGTCGCCTTCAACGGCCACACCATAGATGAATGATTTTTTCATGACGCAGTTTTGTTGGTTTGATGCTGCAAAAATACAACTTTTTTCTTTGGTACACCAATCGGTGGTCCACAAAGAGGTGTACCAAAGAAACCAGTCGTCAGCAATGTCGGCTTTTTTCATGTGGTTTTTGACAATGCGTAACAATAAAAATGCCTCTATAATCAGCCATAACTCAAAAATTTTCCGACTTATGGCTGATTATGATGTTTTTTTGGAACATCGGATTTGAAAAATAATCCATTTTGGCAAAGAAATCGGGTGCTTGTGCCAAAAATGACTATTTTTGCACCCTTTTAACGAGCAAAAATTCCATTCAATGAAAAAACAACTCCTTCTATTACTGACACTTGTATGCTGTTTTCACTATTCCTTCGCTTCCATTACCGTAAAAGGTCGCGTGTTCGACAAAGCGACGGGCCTGCCGATGGAATATGCCACGGTGCGTGCCTGCACTTTGCCCGACACCACCTTCATTGCGGGCTGCATCACTGAGCCCACTGGCAACTTCTCCATGCAGTTGGAGAAAGGCCGTTATGTGCTTGAAATTCAATATATGGGCTTCGTTCCCGTGTATAAGAATGTCACCCTCGACGGCTC
>JAEEGJ010014042.1_pt1 | contig 19160 bp, 19 predicted proteins | sample 8958761 | NCBI WGS metagenome assembly JAEEGJ01 (sample SAMN16246546, study PRJNA631951) | gut metagenome | biome: gut microbiome; feature: rumen; material: RS-attached | host: Bos | place: Iran: Karaj | collected 2018-10 | reverse complement strand
AGATTCTCGTCAATCATCGTGTCGATGGCAGGATGACTCTTGAGGTCGCCCTGATGCTGGATCTGCCCGGCTGCTTCTGCCTTGAGCTTCTCAAACAGTTCCGGCCGCGTCATTTCGAGATTGGTCTGGGCGGCGACATTGAACACATTGAAGACCTGCAACTTCGGGAAGACCTTGTACTTGGCCTGTTCCTCCCTGGACAGGTTACGATAATCGTCATACGGGATCTTTTCCTTCGTCTCCTGATTCACGACAGTGAAAGTCGTGAGGAAGACCGGGAACGACTTCTCGCCTTTGTTGACGCTGACCTGCGGCAGTTTGTTGCCAAAGCTGTCCCTGGCCAGAAGTACATTCCCTTGCCTGTCCCTGTTGTAATTCAGGCCGGTGATGCGGTCGAATGTTCCCCAGACCGGGATATCATACCCCATCTTCTCCGCCTGGAGCATCAGCATAAGGGAATTACCGCCGTTGTAATGGCGACCGGAGAGGTTCCGGGGAGGTTGGGTCACACCGGGCGTGAACCACGGCTTCTTCCAGTCTCCCTGGAGCGTCTGAATCTTCTCGATCATCAGTTCCGTAAACTTCTCCAGCGCCTTGTCAGCAGCAGACGGCCCGTCATTGTTGTATTTCCTGTCGGTAGCCATAGCCCTTACTGTTTTGCAGTCTCCTTATCCCAGCGGGACAGAGAAGAGACACGGCAGCTGATAGTCGCCCTTCCGTTGAAGAGTGCGAACTCCAGCTTTCCATCCGCCTTGATGGCCGCACGCGGGACGAGCCAAGCAGGGCGGTTCTCCGTGAAATCGATGAAATGCACCCAGATATAGGCGAACTCATCCTCACCGACCTTCTCGGCGCTGTAGGCATCGAAGATGCGGAAGCCGCCTTTCTTCCCTTCCTTCTCGATGATATCCTTGCTCCCGAGGGTGCCGCGGAACTGGATCTGCCCGGAGATGGAGTCTTCCGCCTTCGGAGCGGGGGAAACTTTCTCGGCAGAGAGGTTGTAATAGATGACATCCTCCCTGCGTTTGAGGGTAAGGACGCCCCTGACCTTGACCCGGTCGCCGTAAGACAGGCCGAGGACGACATCATCTTCACCGTCGCAGGCGACGCTGATGTCGATGTCGCAGGTCTCCTGATTGTCCTTCAGCTCCGTGGAGAGCCCGAAGGTGACGAACGGCTTTCCGTCACGGTCATTCTTGATTTCGGGGGCGCGGAAGACGCGCCCGACGATGGTCACATTACACTTAATCATGATCTTGTTCTTTTGATTGGGTTATTGTTCATGGAATTCATTGCATTCTCAAAGTTCTGCGATGCCATCGCATTCGCCTGTGACACGGACGCGGACTCGGCCGCCGTCTGCTGGACTTCCTGCACATTGCCCATATTGTCAATCTGGATGGCCATCGCCATCAGTCCGGCGAATATGGTACTCGCAATCTCAATAATGGGATCAGCGGATGGATATCCGCCACCAGCGCCAAGCAGACCGAAGAAATTCTTCCAGGAGTCGTTTTCTTGTTCCTGCGTTTCGGAGGTGATGGTATTGAAATAATCCTTATCCTTCGGCTCAGTCTTCACCGGCTCCTGCTCAGCTGGCTTCTCCTCCTGTGGCGCCACGGCTGGCTGTTCTCCAAGAACCGCCTTCGAGTGAGCAGCAAGATCAGCCGTACTGGTTGTCGAGGCAACGGTACTCTGCCAGCCTTTTTCCTGCATCACCTGGCGGTCATACTGGTCGAGTCCGTGCTGCCGGATGAGTGACTGGAGGCTGGAAGCGTACTGCTTACTTGAGGCGTAGCCATCTTCCTGAAGACCACGTGTCCATCCTACATAATCGTCCGGAGAGAGTTCGAAGAGATTCGAATACCGCTTATTGCCGCGAAGGAAGAGCGAATGGTGCTCATAGCTATCGGCCACGGAGGCATACTGGCAGAACTTCTCATTCGGCTTGTCGTCAGTATACACTAGATACCGGCCGCCGCCATCCAGCCAGGTCTTCGTCGCCTTGATCCCGAAATGGTTGTTTCCCTTACGGGACAGTTCGCTCTGTCCGCTGGCACTCTCCAGGATGCCTTGGGCAAGGGTGACGGAAGCAGGGATGCCGTACTTACGCATCTGTTCCATCGCCGCCTCAGCGTACTTGTCTACATAATCACTCGCTTTGCTCATCGTTCTGTGTATCGATATACTGTTCAGTTTCTTTGCCGGAACATTATCGCCTGCCTGTGCTGGACTGACGGCAATCACTGCTGCCGTCAGTCCTACGAGAAAAGACCTAGCGATGGAAGCCACGGCTGTGTTCCTCCTCTTCCTGCTTGACAATAGCTCCGGCTATCACACCGGCAACAGCTCCGGTTTCAGCACGAGTGAGGGCCTCCTTGGCCTTCTCCTCGCGCTCTTCCTTTGCCTTCTGCTCCGGAGAGTTTTGTCGTTTCTCTTCCTGCTGCTTCTCGGCCTCGACCTGTTGCTTCTGTCGCAGGATGTCGGCGAAAAGAGTGGCGGCTAGATTGCGCTTGTATTCGACCTTGTCATCGGAAAGCCAGAGACGCTGCCACTGGGAAGGGGAGACCTCACGAGGTTCCGGACTCTCAATCCCTTTAATCTCGGGGTAGCAGAGGATCTTTCCTTCCTCTTTCAAGCGCACGATACTGACCTTCTGTATATCCGAAAGGTCGATGTCCTTCTCTTTCGTCTTGAAGAGATCGACCATCTTTTCCGGATGTTCCTTGGTCAGCGAGAAATACTTCTGGGCCAGCTCCTGACGGAGGCTCTCATCAGGCTGGCCGCCGTGCTGCTTCGCAGATGCGAAGTAGCGGCCCACATCGTTCTTGTCCGGATAGACGGCAAAGCCTTTCTCCCCGTCCGGCTTGATGAATAGAGCCCATTTCTTCTCATCATCCTGAACCATCGAGACACTCGCATTGATTGTGTCAGACTGTGCCTCCTTTCGTTCCGGCATGGGTTTCTTCTCGACTTTCACGCCTCGTTCCGCCTTGTCGATCATACCGATTGCGTTGTTGACGTCGGCTTCGATTCCGTCCAGGAAACGGGGATTGTCCTTGAGCGATCCTTCCCACTGTTCAGCGAGTTTCATGCTCTCTGGAGAGAGCCTTGCGGGCAGGCCGAGCTGGTTCATCTTCACGGCTGTTGCCAGCTCCACGACGAGCCGCTCATGGTCTGCCTGAGCCTCCGAAGGAACGTGGATGCCTTCCACGGCAGTGCCAGGCCTCCCGAGACGCTGCGGATGGCCCGTAGTCGAGACAATCTGTCGGACTGCTTCCTGGACATAATCGACATAGCTGGCGTAATCCTTCTGCGGAGGGAGATGGATGACATCCTTCGCCGCATCGTAGTGAGCCATGCCCGTTCCATCCTTGCGGATAGGGACAAGGTTGTCGCTGACCTTCTGGAGGAAGATGTTGACATCGATGTGCGTCTTCTTGTCATCCATTCCCTCAAGGCCTCGGTCCGAGGCGGTGCCGTTCTCCTTCAGTGATTCATCGAAGGCCTTTTTGTCGGCCAGAGGAAGCGTCGTCTGTTCGATATTGAACAGCGTACGGATCTCTCGGTCACGGACAGGGGCGAACCCTTTCTTCTGCTCGTCGCTGAGATTATTGTACTCGACGCGGGTGATTCTCTGGTCCTTGTCCGTCCTGCTCTGGAATTCATTCCAGCGGTACCAGACGAAAGGAACGCCTTTCTCACCAGCCTGGACACCTTCTCCGCGCTTTTTCGCACCGGGAAACGGTGTGTACAAGTTCGTGCGGTAACCGTTCTGGTCACTGTGAAGCGCCAACATCAGCGCATTGAAGGCAGACACGGCCGTTCCATTCGGATAAAGCCTCGGGGCCGTTTTCCCGGTTGGATTCAGGAAGGCTCCGCCTTGCGTCCGGGCCTTCTCTAATGCCTGGGCCAGAAGTTCACTCTGGCGCTGGGCGGCATTCTGTTCTAATTGACTCTTCTCTGTCATATTTTTGCTTTTTGATGGATTTCAGTTATCGTTGGGTGATTCCCCGGGCCTCCGTCCTGGTTTCCTCCTCGAAGCGCTCCCGAGCATCAGTGAGCTGCTGCATCTGGTCACACCTCTGAAGGACGGCATTGGCAAGCGTCCCTAACGGCAAGGCACCGGCCGCATAGGCATCGACGACCCTGTCCGGAAGAGCAATGGTCACAGGGATGCCGTCAATGGCAGCGATGAGGGTCTTGCCCCTGATCTCTGCATCCCTTATCCGGGGATCCATAGCCTGCTCCTCATATTGTCGGTAACGGGCCTGATGGACAGTCTCCTGGGCGTATCCTTCACGCTTGGCCAGTTGCTCGTGTCCCGCCTTGTTGATGAGGTTCGCACCACCCAGGCCGATTAGCGTCATCTTCAGAAGCGGGTTCTTGACAAACAGCCCAGCCATGATACTTGCAATCGGCACCAGGTTCTCCTTCAGCCCAAGTGATTTCGTCTTGCCAGTGAACATCCCGAGAAGCATATCCGGGAGCATCGCTAGGATATATCCGGCATTGCGGCCGATGTCGCTGATGCCGTTCAGCCCCAGGCCGTTCAAAATACCTTGCCAGCCGCCGGTATTGCTCTTTACCGGAGCCGCCTCGCGCGGTTCGGACACCTTTGTCCTGTCTTCCTCAACAGGAGCCTGTGCGGGTGTTTCCTTCTCAACGGCATCTTGCTGAGTCTGGACTGTCTCCGGCACTATTTCGACAGTTTTTGCCGTCTCTTCAATCTGCTGGATAGGTTCCTGAGCAGGAGCTTCATTCGCATCCTTCTTCCCGTTCATCGCAAGCCATTCCTCTTCGTGTCCGGGGAGGACCACCTTCGGTACATCCTTCCGCTGGCTTGCGTCCACGGTATCGATAACGGCATTGATGGCGAGATCAGCGCCCACGAACTTGAGTCCGCTTGCCACGCCGCCACCAAGACCGCCGAATGCGGCGAAATCCGCCGCCGCACCTAGCCCCCAGCCAATTCCTTTCTCGACAGGAGAAGGGTTATACAACTGCTCTCCGCGCTCGTCGATCTCATGTTGGAGAGGGGACTTGCGAAGCTCATTCACGAGACCGAAGATGCTGTTGCCCCCGGCCTTGCGGAGGATGTATTCGATGGAGGACTTCGGCATCTGGTCACGTACCATCTTATCGAGCATCATCTCCTCCAACTCCGGGCTGACCTCGATATGCTCTTTCTGGAGCGCATCCTTCACCATACCTACATAGTCCTCGACAGTTTTGGAGTTCCACTCGCCGATGACATTCAGCGAATCAAGAGCGACCGCCTGGGCACCCATGCCTCCGTCCGGACCGGCGCCTCCCGCGAGGATGTAAGCAGGGGAGCGCATATAACGCCGGACCTCCTCGGCCTGCTTGGCCTGAAGGTCATCTCGCACCCTGTCCATGATGGGCACGACCCGGCTATTGAACTGTTCTCTGTCTGTCATTCTCTTTTCCTATATGTTGACCTGCTGCGCAAGCAGCTGCTCCCTCGTCTGTTGAATGGCATTGTGATAGACCTCCATCTGTTTGGGGAAGTGCTCTTCCAGCCACTGATCCTTCTCAATCTGGTTCCGGATGAAGAGAAGGGCCGTCTGCCGCGTGATCTCAACGCTTGCTTCGCCTTCCTTCCGGTTATTGAACCAGGCTTTCGTCCACCAGCGGACGCCCGCCTGGTCGGGGTAGACACTCACTATCCTCGGGATATCGAAGCTCTGGACGACGATCTCAAGATCCTTCAAGGGGTCGACGATATCGCTCTCGTCTATGGCTTGCTCGTAGGCTTTTTTTTTAATCCGTCATCCCAGGTGGACAGGAACAATCTGTGCTCCAGAGCCAGATAGTTCAGGAAGTCGCCGATGAGCAGCTCCTGGACCTTCCTGGCGAGAGGGACACTTCTTTGGCCCAGCCCCATGGGATTCTCCATCGAGGGGATCATCTCGAAGAAGTAATCCCTTGCGGAGGCCATCGTCATCAAATGCCGGAGACTGTGCTCCGTCCGTTGCGGAAGCCGATAGGCCCCGCAGCCCAGGTCCTTCAGATAGACAGGGAGGAAACGGAGCATCAGCTCCTCTATCTCCTCACTGTCCGCATCGTATTTCGTTCGGAATCCGTCACCTACATCCCTGAAGTCGGGTGCGTCAAGCCCCTTGCCTTGGCGTTCCAGTGTACGGATGTTCCCGTAAATCATCGTGAGGAACTCGATGGGATCGAACTCCTCACCCTTGTATCTCGTCTCCATATGGAGATGGTCGCCGCTTACGCTGACCGTCTGCCCGGCGCGGACCTTCTCACCGAACCCGGCGAGAATGTTCGAGAGCTGCCCGTAGACCACCTCATAATCCCCGTAACGGATGACCTGATAGGCTCCTCGTTCGTTATCCGTGCCGATGCCGCAGACGGTTCCGCTGGCTACGGCGGAAAGCAGGTAGTGGGGTGCCAAGAAATCGACCCCGTGGTGGAAGAACTCCACGCCTGTGTCAGAATTTACCTGCTTTCCGTAGCCGAGCCTCATCTCGACCTCCTTGTCACGCTCCTCGAACGGCATACAGTAGCCGGAGGGTGACTTGAGAATCATTTCCTGAGAGTATTCCATATATCTTATCTTCTTCGATGTATCTGTTCTACTTCCGGCTGCGCCACAGGCATCTCAGTCTGAGCTTGAGCCACACGCGACGCGTCGGCCTGGGCCGTGGCGACAGGGGAGAGATCCCTGCGGGAGTTGTTCCCGATGGTCATCATCGCCAGCATCGCCCCCGCGATCTTGGCCATCCAGCCAAAGCGGCCAAAGACCAGGAACGCGGAAAGGGCAAGGCCCATGATGCCGAGACCTGAGACGTTGCCATGGGCGAGGTTCCCGAGGAACCCGCCAAGCATCTCTCCGCCGTTGCCCGAGGAAACGTCGGAGAGGAAGCTGGATATTCCATTCAGCTTCCCGTCAACGTTCTCGGCAGCGCTTGAGACCCGTTCGGTCATTCCTCCGACGGAGTCCTTCAGATCACGGATGCCGTCCACGGCTCCGTGGACCGTATCGCTGACCTTCTTTGTGTTCTTCTCGCCGATGATGGCGTCGCTGACGATGCCGACGACACTTTCGTCGGTCGTGAGCTTCTTCCAGCCCACGTATCCTAGACCACCACCCACCGCGGCAGTCTTGAGGGCCGTCCCCGCACCCTTCAGCGTCTGCTGGGGATGCAGGATGGCCTTGCCACCGGTCTCAAGCACCTTACCGGCGCCTCTACCAGCCCATTTGACGGCCTTGCCGCCAGCCTTAAGCAGTGATGCCCAACTCATAATCTTTTCCTTTTTCTTATGGTCTTACGGTCTTACCGAGACTCCGCCAGCGGCGGAATGCCTCCTGCGAGATACCAGGCACATCAGCCTTATCCGGCTGGTTCCCGGAGATCTCGTTCCATACATCATTCAGCGTCGTGTACTTGACAGCCCGGATGAGACGCTGAAGCATCCGGTTCATTTCCTTGAGTTTGGGACGGACTCCGAAGAGGACTTCAGTGCGTTCTTTCTCCGTCATCTTGATGTCCGACAAGCAGACCATCCGGATGTCGTTGACGATCTCCACGCTTTGGAGAATGACCTGCCTGTATATCTTGTTCCTGTTCGCTGACAGGGCGACGGCCACGGCATTGGCCGGGCTCGCACCTATCTGCTCCATCAGTTTCTCCGTATTGTCCACCATCCTGTCAATCTCATGGTAGAAACCGTAGATCTGGGCAGCATAGACGAGGATGCCCCTGAACGTGTCCAGGTAGTCGTTGAACTCCTTCTGGATCTGCCAGGTCCCGTCCACCTCTTCCTTGATCCAAACGTGTCCGGTGGATTCCATCAGCATCGCCTCCTCTTGGGACTTGAGCGTACTCTCGGCCTTTTCCGTATACAGGGCGATCATCGCCGCCAGCGTGGGGTCGATAGACTGGGCGCGGAGGACGCTGCTGATAAGCATCAGAAGCAGTACAGGTATGGTGACAAATGAGGCTCTTTTCATTTTCATCGTTGTCTAATAGGTCCTCGCCGCCCGCGTCCAACGAGAACGCGCCTGCTGCGCGATCTCACCGTTCGTGCGGTCAACGATTCCTGCCGTTGCATTATACCAGACATCGTTAAGGGTGTAATAACGAAGGGAAAGCGAAAGGAGTGAAAGCTTATGGTTGAAGGCCTTCAGGCGGTCTTCAACCAGCCAGAGTGTCTTCGAGCGCTCGGCGCCTGTCAGCATATTCCCTTCACCCCCGGTGGCTATGGCATCCCGGAGCGTCGTGTAGACGCTGACCAGTTCCGTGGCGGTCTCTGCATAGAGGTTGTTCATGCTGAGCGTCGCGGCGATGCCCTGGGGATTATTCGTAATGGCTTTCTTGATGTCGCAGAGGTTGATGAAGAGCCGCACGCCATCGTTATAGAGATGGGTCGCAGCCTTCAGGGAAGAGGCATAGCCATCGACCGACTTGAGGTAGGCGTTGTACTTGCTTTCCCAGTTCTTGATCTGCGTGAACTCGGCTGATATCGTCCCTTGAAGGACAGCCGTCTTCGTCTGACCGTCAATCTCATTCTTAATCTGGCCGTCGATGAGCTCGTTACCCTCGGCAAGCACAGCCCACTCCAACGGATTGGCAACGACGATCTGGGCCCGCAAGGGGCCAGACCTCATCAGGAGGACCGGCAAGATGAGCGCGATAGTTAACCGGCGCCATATTCTTCTATCGATAATTTGCGAATTCATGGATGTTCATGCGTTTTCTGTTGTAGGAAACCCGCTCACGAAGACATTCCACGACATCCGTTCCCTCCCGGATACCGATGATGTTGAGTTTCGGCGCCGTCCTGTCTCCGGAATGGATGACTATCGTCTTCAGGCCGAGGAGAAGTTGAAGGAAACTGCGCTTCTCGTCAAAGTCCACGATGCGGTACAACTCGATGTAATCCCGGCTGCGGGTGAAGACCCCGTGCTCATAGACCAACTGTTCCCCGGTGATGGTGTACTGCATGCAACGCAGATAGACCAACCGGTAGTAGACCTTGAACACCAAGGCCAGAGCGAGACAGAAGAACACAGAGTGATAGGGGACCCCATCCAGGCCTCCGATAATGAGCAGGGCTATGGCCGCAAGGATGGACAGCAACTCGTCGATAAGGAGCTGCCGCCAGTCCGGACGGATCAGGAGGGATTCGTATTGGTTCTCGGAGTTCATCTGTGATATCTGTGTTTCTCTTCATTGGATTCCTCGGGCTCCACCTCGCCGTCTCCGTCGAAGTCGCAGCCGACGGCCTTCCGTTCATCGCCCTGCGTTTCTTTTGCAATGAGCTCGTCATTGAAGTCCTTGTATCCTTCGGAAGGGAACAGCCGGTCTACACGGATGATACAGTCGTCCACCATACCGTCAAAACGCCGGAAGCCTTCCTTGATCAACCTTCGGAGCTCATCCTTGTCCTCCTTGCAGAGATAGCCAGTCCGGAGATCTTCAACGAGGTCACTGGTGGCGAAATACTGTTTCTTCACCTCCTCAGGAAGCTTGAAGAAGGCGCTTTCCTTCTCGTGATCGACCTCAATGTTGCCAGGAGTGTCCTTATAGGCCTGGGCGACCTCGCTGAAAGGCTTTTCCTCCCGGGCGACATCCTTGAAATTCTTGGCGAACTGATGCCCGGCCGCGTCGTTATCGAAGCAGAGATGGAAGGATGCTCCGGGAGCGGTGCGGATGAGCCCCTGCATCTGGCCCACGGTGGGGTTTCCCCCAGTAGAGACAAAGACCGCCTCCTTGATCCTAGGGTCCTTGCTCTCTTGCAGCTGGTAGTAAGCCATCGCATCGTATGCGCTCTCGAAGAGGAAGACGTTCTCTGCATCCTTGAGGGTTGTACCGGTCGGGGATGCAATCCAGAGTCCCTGGCTGGCATTGCTCCCGGCTGCCTTCCCCTTATAAGACTTGCCCCCAAACCGATTCTCCCGACCACGTTCCTCGAAACCGACGACCGTTCCGTCACCTCCGGGGATGGTCAGAAGGAAGGAAAGGTTGGTATACACCACGCCTTTCTTTTCCGGAGATTCACGAGAGGCCAGGACAAAGCTGTTGCCAAAGGCCACTTGCGTGGCCAAGTTAATCTCCCGATACTTGAAGAAAGGACGGAAAGCCATCCTTCCTCGAAAGTCGCGAGGGAACTGTTGTATCCTGTAATCGTCCATATTGAACGGCCTCACCTCACGCTCCGGACCACGCACCTTCTGCTCCTTCTCCTCGAAAGGCGTGTTGAGCAGACGGCAGCAGACCTTGTTGACCAACAGGTCGAGGTTCATGCCGACCTCATACTCCGGAAAGAAGTCCGGGTGCTCCTTGATCAACGAGATGACATTGAAGGTCTTCTGCACCGGCGGCTGGAAGCAACGCTGGCCGTTCTGCGTGACGATGAACTTGTCTCCACGGATCCTCTGGCCATGCTCGTCAAGTCTGACAAACGAGGGATAGCGCATACCGTCCTTGCGGTTGCGCACATACCCGGCATCCATCAGCACTTGCTGGACGGAGAGCCGCTGCAGATAGTCGTCGTAAGTGTAACCAGCCATATCATCAATACTTTAGCGTCCCAGACCGACACCATGCTCGGCAGCGTTGATGCCGGCATCGAAAGCCCTGCTGGCGATGTCCTGCGCGGTATCCACGCCTGGTTTCATATAGATATGGCCCCCAGCGTGACGCTCCATATAGAGGTCCGGCGCCATCCTCGGCCCCCGGACGAGCTCTCCCGCAACCTGAAGCGCGGCGAACAGGGCTGGGCCGAGATGGAATTCCTGCTCCCTCGGGAGATCTTTCATATCCACCTCGTTGAAGACCTTCGAGAAGAGCTTCATACGGTGGTAGTCATCCACCGCCATGAACTTGTCATACTGCCTGCGGGTGATCTCGTGCGATATTTCCTCGCCGTTGATGACAGCCGTCATCCGGTATTTCATATCCCGTGCAGGATCCTCATCCTTACCCAGAACCGGTTCGATCCAGATGCCGCCCACATCGACCTGCCGACCGTGGGCCCCTTCACGAAACCAGTCCTGCCTGGTGCCCATATCGGCTAGAGTCCTCCCATCGACCTGGGCAGTCCCTCGGAGCAAGTAGCTCTCATCCCGTTGAAGCGCGTTCTCTCTGGTGGAGAGGACAAATGCCTCACTGGGAGACAGCTGACCACAGAGGAAACGCTCCTGCTCCTGGATATCACGGATGGCATCCGGTGTGAGCGCTAAAGCTATGGTCTCCCGGCCCTCCAGCATATCGAGCGTAATCTTCCCTTCGTAGTCCTTGGCGATGACCGCATTTAGGATGTCGATACGGGTGCTCACGGGAACTTCCTTGAGGGACGGCTCAGTGAGCGCCTGCAGCTCGTCATCGCGAAGGTCATATACCAGGTCACGATTGATGGCAGAGGACTTCACGGTGAGTGTCTTCGCCTCGGCATCTATCACGATACCGTGGCTTGCAAGAACCTCGTTCCATTTGTCCTGGGAGAAATAGACATCGGAGGTAATGACCTCGGAATACGGCTTCGCGGCCTCCGCGTTGCGGGGCCTCGGCTGGATTTCCGGCACGATGACCTTGAGATCATCCAGCGGATCCAGCTGCTGCGCCGCACGAACCTGCTGGCCAGTACGGCCCGGCTGGTCGCCCTTGTAGTAGAAGCCGTAGCCTCCGCTCTGGAGCTCGCCAGGTCTCATCCGTCCATCCGGACGCTCGGGGACAAGGGGAGCCCCTGCGTATCGGAGCTCCCCGCCCACGCGCCTCAAGTGGAAGCCGTCCTGAGCACGTGGCGTCCAGCCGAGCAGGCCCCTGTAGGCCCATTGATCGGAATAAGGGTGGTCGGCCCTTCTGACATCACCTATACCCACACGATAGCCGTGCAGGCCGGTGACGACACGCCCGTTGGCATTACGCGCGTGTACGTAGTCCTTCGGCATATGGAAGTCACCTCCGACGATCGACGCGAAGGTGTCATACGCCTTCCTGTTGGAAGCGTTCGTTCCGCCGTCCGTGAGTGCAGTAAGCTGAGCACGGGTAAGCGGATAGCTCAGAAGAGGGGAGTCGTGCCCCTGTACGGCAAGCCTAACCCCGCCTTCATCCTGAAGAAGACGGGCCTGCATACCGTTGCGCCGGAGCGTATCCTTGAGCTCCGGTGAAAGCCCGGCGTAAGGGCCGAGAGATTGATATCTGGTAGGCATGGCTTAATGGTTGTGTTACTGTCAGGCGTTACCCTCTTCCATCGCCTTCTCCAGTTCGGCATCCTTCCGTTCGAGGAAAGCGAGTGCGCTCTCGTCACAGACGGTCCGGCCGGTCTCGGCGCAGAAGGACTGGAATTCATCCTTCCAGTTCTCCGGATGCATCTCGATGAAATCGACGAGGTTGATGACCCCGTCCTGGTACATCTGGACCAGTTCGTCTTCAGTATAGAATGATTTCTTTTCCATGGCTTTCTAGAGTTTATCGTTTCATAGCCTTGACGCGGTCGGCTTCATCGTCGAACGCCTTCCATATCTCTTCGGTGTAGTCCTCCTCGGCGACGTACTCAAGATCGTCACCGTCATTGCGGTACCAGCAGCCGTAGAGACCGAAATTGTACCGCTTCATGTCGTACTCCTCGACTTCACGCTTCCAGTCTTGGATGGTTCCCTGTACGATCCTGATGCCTTTGCGACTCAACAGGTCGATACCGGCAACCACCTGGTCCTCTCCTTCGAGGAGGGACACAGGCTCTCCCTGCTGGATAAGGCGAATAGCGGAAGCAGAAGGGCGGAAATGGTTGATGAGAACCGAGAGGTTCTTGCCGATAATCGGGGTTGGGACGTAGACGACCTGATCGGTTTCAGGATCGAGCTGGACGAAGCACTTGAGCTCTGGATCGTCCGGAGCGTGGCTGAGGATAGCACGATAGTTCTTCAGCTTCTCCTGCTCCTCGGGCGTATAGCTGTCGATGGGCCACCGTCCCACACGCGGATAGAAGACGACATCGATGTCGCCGTCATCGTTCCGGAAGAGACGGAAACGAGCACGGGCCTTGACGGTGTTGCCTTTCTCATCCTTAACCTTGACAGGAAGCAGGGGAGAGCGGCCACCATCGAGGATACTCACGATGACCGGTTTCGGCAGGTCCTCGATCATGGTCTGGGTGAGCCCGAACGGTTCGAGAATCCCGTAGGGGACTTCATTTTCCTTGAATAAACAATCCAACATAACAGTATCTATTTATGTGTTCTTTCCTTGTGCAAATTAGTCATAGTGATTCGCTGTTCAAAGCAACTTATATGTTTTGGGAACAAATAATTACACTTTTCGTCACTTTTTGGCAAAATGGTACTCTAAAATGGTACTCTGTTTTTTATTTCTTGACAAACTGCGTGATGTCGTTGCACATCTTCTCGACCTCTCGGTTGACGTTCACGAAGTTCTCATAGAGGATGTGCTCCTTCGCCTCTTTGGAAGGAAAGGTGTAGAACTTCGGGAGGTCAGTATAGTGCTTCTCCTCCTCCTCGATCTCCTTCATGTCGAAGTCCGTCTTGCAGAAGAATTTCGATGTCTGGAATTCCTCGCTCTCCTGGATGTTCATCGACCCGCCCTTGCCGGTCTTCGTCTTCACGAAGTCCCTCGCCGTCTGGCCGCAGATCCAGCCTGTCGGCATGTCGGAGATTTTCGACGCCGGAACCAGACTGTCCATATTCTCGTTCAGGTTGATCGAGGTTCGGTCACGGTCGATGGTCACCCCCTTCTTCAGCTGCACGACCTTGCCGAAGATGTCGTTCGAGAGCCACTCCAGTGTCTCCTTGGCGCGGGCTGAACCGCTGACGACATTACCCACGGTCGTAATGACCTTCTGCATTCCCACCTTACCGTAGTCGCTTTCCAGCTGCGGGAGTTCCTGAAAGCCCAGCGTCACGCTGACCTTGTTGCTTCGAGCCGTTCCGATGAGGCGGTCTATCTTATGGAAATAAAGGGTCGGCAACTCATCCACGATGATGCTCACAGGGACATTCTTGCCTTGACCGGTATTCACTCGGGTCACGAGACGATTCAGGATCAGAGCGTTCAAGGCACCGATGATACTCTCCATCTCCGGGTCATTGGCGATGAGCAGGTAACTCGGATGCTCCGGGTCGCTGACCTTCAGGTCAAAGTCATCGCCGTCCTTGTGGAAGATCCAGTAGGACTCCTTGGTGGCAAGACGAGACGTATAAACGCGGAGCGTACCGATCATACCTTCGAGCTGCTCGAAGGCCTTGTTCTTCAAGGCCGTCTGGAACGGGCCCAGTAGCGGCAGCACTTCCGGGTCGGTCTGAAGGACGTCGAAAATCGTCTGGTAATCCTGGTTCAGGAACGACAGGATATGAGGCATATCCGAATACTGGCCGAGCCAGTAGGCCGGCTCGACAAAGAGGCCGTCCTTGTTCTTGGCCCGTCCCGTCAGACGCTTCTGGCCTGTCTGCCGGTCGGTCACGTATTCCGGAGTGAGTGGCTTGCCATCGGCATCGTAGGGAAGACGGTTCCAGTTGCAGAAAAAGAAGATACAGGCGGCCAGGAAGTTCACGGCCGAGGTCTGGAAGAACTGGTCGGACCCACCGCCCCCTTCCTTCTTTCCCTTCTGGAGGGAGTCCAGCAGGGTCTCGGCGGTCTCACTTGCTGCAGCTAGGTTATTGATGTACTTCAGCTGAATCGGATTAACCCTTCTGGAGTACTCCACATCCACGAAGTTGATGACGTTGAACTGGCATCCCGGAGGAGTCTTCTCACGCTGCTGATTGAGCCGGTAGTGATAATAGAGCTTGCGGGCCAGAGTAGGGAACTTATAGTCGTACACCACCATCGCGAAGCCCTTGGCGCTATGCTGCCTGATGAACGGCTCAATGATGGAGAAAGTCTTACCGGAGCCCGGCGTACCGACCACCCAAGTCCCTCGGAACGGGTTCACAATGTTCACCCAGCCGTGGCGGAACTTCCCCTTGTAATAGTAGCGCATCGGGACGTTGACGCTGTATTTGTTGCAGATCTTCTCCTCGCACTGGACAAACGACTCGTTCTCGAAGTTGAACCGGTCCTTCAGCAGGCCTTCCTTGAGGAACTTCGAGACATTGTCCAGGGCCATATGCACGAGGACCGTCCCGAGCACTGAGGCTCCCATATAAAGCCAGCGGTTCAGCGGGAGGGTGTAGATATGCGGATTCAGGGCGTGGCCATAAAGCCACACGGACAGGACGACGATGAAAAGGCCGGAAACCAAGGGATAGAGAACCATCTTCCGAGCATCGAACTCCAGTTGCTTCTTGTTCCTGGTGCCGATGCACGTGATACAGATCAGAAGGAGCGTCGCGACCTTACTCCAGATGAGGTTGCCGTCGTGGTAGATGAACCAACGCTTCATCCTGGCATGGATATCAACAAGGATCCCTCCCCAGAAGTCCAGCCTCTGCGGATCGACCGCATAGAGGAAGAACTCCAGCAGGAGAGAGATGTACACGAGGCTCCGGAATATCCTGTACCCGGTGATAAGGTCCTTACTTTCTTCCATTACGCTTCCTTGCCTTCATAATGAGAATTCCGATAAGAGTCAGTACGAGCGCCAGCATCCCTTTGTATCATCAGTAGCGGCGTCTGTCCGGGACTGGCATCTTGATGCCTATACCCAGTCCTGCCCGGAAAAGGTCATCACGCCGGGGTAGCATCAGGTCGACTCCGGCACTCCAATAGAACTGCCAGCCACTGTGGAGCGCATAGCTCTGCTGCCACCCTGCATGGATGCCTGCAAGGAAATCCGTGGGCGCGGCGCCAACGGAGGCGCCGACCCGGAGAGATCCGTAACGGTTCCTTGCACGGTAGAGACAGGGTTTCCAGGCCGCACCGACACCCCAGCATTTATAGTTATCCCAGAGTACCGGGACATCACCGTCCAGCTTCAGATGACCCCTCGCAAACACCTCGAAGGCATTGTGATAGGACATCTCATGCTCCCAGAAAAGTACAGCCTCTCCGGAGAACGGATAGAAGGCTCCGACACCCGTACCGATACGGTCGGAACGCTCCTGGGCTCCGGCGCAAACGGTCATGGCCAAGAGGGCCGAAAAGACAATCAGAAAACGTCTCATTGGCTAGTCCTCCCTGAGCAGGTTGCGGCTGAACGAGTCGGCAGAGAGCACATCCTCATAGTCGATGGCAAGAGTGATGGTCCTTCCGCTGATTTGCTTCTCGGACAGCTCGATGGTGAGTACCTTGTCGTTCGGGAAGGTCAGCTTCTTGAGCACGATGACGTTCCTGTATCCATGCAGGAACGACGTGCCGCTCTCAAGGACCATCGCCGGTGTAAGCTCGACGCTCTGGCTGTTGGTCGCCTTGGGCTGCCGCTTGTCCTCGACCTTCACGCGGATCTGGTCGATGTCGAAACGGATATTCGTACGGTTGTCCACGCTGAAGTCAATGAAGAAGTACTCTCCGGCGCTGTAGATGTTGTTCAGCCGTACCGTCATATGATGGCGCTTCGTCCCGACATTACGGTACCGGGCAGGGGAGTCCCAGATCCTCCGGGCGAAGCGGGCCATCTCCTCCGTGGACATCGAGACAGCCGGATTGTTGTATGGCGTGATCTCGGACAGGAGGACGGTCTTCTCTGTCACGGCCTCCTGAAGACGGGTCGTGTAGATGAGCGCATACTGGACGCGGTACCGTTCAGTAACAATGGTCACGATGGCCAGAATGTCCCCGTCGGCGTTCACGTCAGCGCCTTCCTTCGGCTTGAGACGAAGGGTGTTCGAGAGCGGCTGGTCACCGGCCACCTTGCCCGTGGAGATGTCCACGAAACGTATCGGCTCAGAAGCCGTGATCACCGTGGTGACCTGATCGTTGACAGTGAGCAGTTCCAGCTCCCTGGGCGTATCCTGAGCACGTGCCACGGAAGCTGATACGATACATAAGATGAGTAGCGTGAAATGTTTGATGTTCATAGGAATATGATTTATTCGTTTCTTGTTTCCTTGGCATTGACCAGATAGACAAATGTGCCGTACTTGAGCTGAGCGCTGTTCTTACGGACGGCTTTCCCGAGAGCACTGGTGGTCCGCTGGTAAGCGTTCTGGAGAGCCTGCATTCCCCACTGGGAAAGGCTGTTTGAGTAGTTGCCCTGGCTGAGGCTCATGTTGCTTCCGAGAGCTCCGCTGGCGACATCGCGCGTCGTCTCACGGAACGAGCTCGAAGGGATATAGAGGCCTTCCAAGCCGTCGGTGTCATACATGGACAAGCTGACCCGCACGATCTCGTCGTACAGGAGGAGGCTCTTTACCGTTCCCTTCACCCGCTGGCCTGAGAAGCCGCTCATGATGGCGTAGATATAACTGCCCTTGGGAAGAAGGATCGTCCCAATCTCCACGTCATCCAACAGGCGAAGACGCACCCGGCTGCCGTCGACGGCCTTGATGTCCTCGTCGATGATCGCCTTGATGAGGTCCGGCTGCGGTTCGTTCTCGGAGACCGTGTGGAAATAATCAGAACTCTGGCGGACACGCTTGACAACCTCGTATGACTCGTCCTCCTCCTGAGGGGAAACGACCGCCCTTGAGGACTCCACCGGAGTGGTCCCGGCGGCATTGCCGGTCACCTGGGCAGCGCTTTGTTCACGCAGCTGGGCGAGAGCCTGTTCCAGCTCTTCCCTGAGCGCCTGCTCACGCTGCTGGCTCTGGATGAGCCGTTCTCTCTCGGTGAGGGGGAAAGGGTAGTCACCGTCCTGCTGCTGCAAGGCGGCGGCCCGGTCTGCACTCTGACGCAGTTGCCTCTCCATCTCCAGTTCTCGTTCCGTCGATGACGCCTCAAGGGCCTTCCGTTCCTCTTCGGAGTACTTGGATTCGTACTCCTCCTTGGCGGCATCTGCTTCGTCGCGGTCGATATTGTCCACGGCACTGAAGTCCTTGAGCTGGTCATAGGACCGGTTCATACTCTCCATCTTCCCCTCGATCGGCTTGCTGACGTTCGCCTCGGGCAGCTTGTCGTTGTAGTATTCGGTCGTCTCCAGGTTCGGATCCTGGATCTCCGCCTTCTTCGTGTGGAAAATGTCGATGACAAAGTATCCGGTGAAAAGGAGGGGAAGGTAGAGAAGCGCCGGAAGGATGTACTTCGGCTGCTTGAAGTTAATTCTCTTTATCAGTTCCATCTTCTTGTGGTATTGGTATCATTGTATGTGCGTCCTCGAGGCGTTCAAGGACCCTTTTCCCTTCGTTCATCACAGCCTCCTTCTGGGCCTGCCGCTGCTGGTAGGCCTGGGAGAAATGATAGACGTTCAGCACGAAAAGGCCGAAGACGATCGCCAGGACGATTGAGAGGAACAGGATGCTGTGTTTGCTGGCGAACTTCTGGATATGACCGACCAGACGGTCGATCCTCGTCAACTTGGCGAAGTCCCGTCCGGCCTGTACGTCCTTCTCATACCTTTCCCGGTACTGAGGGTCGTGCTTGTCAGGCATCCTCTCGCCGAAGACCATTTTCTTGAGGTTTCCCATGGCATCAATAGTTAGATTTGTTCTTCTGTTCGATGTCCTTGTTCAGCAGGGTCCTCCAGTTGACGATCAACAGCCCGTGGGGGTTGTTGTCCGTGCGGGGAACCCTGCGGAGCTGTCCGGCCGTTACGAGCTCACGCATCAGCACGCTGCTGCGGCGCTCGATGCGCTGCCTGCCGTAGTAAGTGAACTCCATCTTCTGGGTGTCCACCTTCACGGAATCGCAGTAGATGCTGAACACGGCGCTCGTTCCCATGATGTTCGAGTAGAAACCCTTCTCCTTGAGGGTGTTGTACTGAGCGAGGCCGGTCTCGTCCACGAGGTACATCGCCTTCTCGATGGTGTACTTGATGTACTTGTCGTCCGGCGCCAGCGTGAAGAAGTAATGGTGGAACATCTCCACGTGACTCTTCGCCTCGACATCCAGCGTCTCATCCATCGAGCTGCGCTCGACGAGAATCGGGACGTTGCCGTCAAGGACGTATACTTTCTTGTGGGCATCGGAGACCATCCCACGGGCCGTGAAGATGCTCGTCACGCTGATGATGATACAGCCGACGAGGAACAGCCCGCAGATGATGCCGACCAACTTGATCTTGTTTTCCAGATTCTTAATTACCATATCATTGTCATTATGATTGTCATATGATGTGACCGC
>JAEEGJ010014041.1_pt1 | contig 19161 bp, 6 predicted proteins | sample 8958761 | NCBI WGS metagenome assembly JAEEGJ01 (sample SAMN16246546, study PRJNA631951) | gut metagenome | biome: gut microbiome; feature: rumen; material: RS-attached | host: Bos | place: Iran: Karaj | collected 2018-10 | reverse complement strand
ATTGATATTAAAAGTTACTTAGAAGAAAAAATAAGAGTTGAAGATGACGATTCATTTATGTCAAAATTAAGAGATTATTGTCATAGAGATCATTACTATTTATTTAAGGGTGAAGACAAATACGATATTGTTTTCCCACAAAATCTTGAAAATTATAAAACAGGCGATAAAATAGCTCCTTATCTTCTGGACCAAATAAAAGTCGCAGCAAAAAAAAATAAAAAAAGATTAAATGATAAAAAATTCAAAGAAATCGCATCAAAAGAAACAACAGAACAAATCTATGAGTTAATAGATATCTATCATCATTTTCCAGCCCGCGATGTAGACTGGTATTATGCAATTGATTATTTTCATTCACATTCAGATGCTTTGGAACGATATTATCCTTTATTCCATATGAAATTTGAATATTTTTCATCCACAGAACATATCGCAAGAGCCCTGTTTACTAATGATGAATTTTATGAATTCTACAAAGGATTATGTTAATCTGAATTAAGACTTTAGATTTGCGGTCAAATTTTTTGACCACTAATTATTCGAACAAACAGAACTTGAGTTGCAAAATTTGCACCTCAAGAATTTACATTAAGCCCCTTAGCAGGAATAAAAAAAGCCCGGCTAAAGCGTTGTTAAACACTCCAGCCGGGCAGGTGCCGTGATAACGGATAAGAATTAATAAAGGCAGCTATTTGAGTTTGTATGAATTTCTGGATTTATTGTTTTCAGCAATTCCGATTATCGCGCCTTCTCCGTAGACGGAAAAAGATATCTACAATATATATTAGAATTTTAAACTTGTCAATTATTTAGTATTTAAAACTTAAAACACGAATTTTCTAGTATTGTAATTACTTGACATATTTACTATACTAATAATCGGCACACGCAATCATTGGCGGTCTTGTCTCCGATATGTGACTGCTTGTAGAAATACAGGCAGATTATTCTATAAAGGAGGCAGCAATGAGTCTGTATGAATTTTTGGATCTGCTGTTTACAGCTATTCAAATTCTAATTGATATTATTACGCGCCTTCGTCAAAAAAGACAAAAAGGAAAGCGAAATAAAAAATAAGACCGCCACAGCTTTGAACCCTCGTGGCGGTCTTTAACCAAAACCGAGGCAAGACGCTTGATTGCGTTGTGCCCCTTTGCTTTTAACTACTATAAAGCACTTGCCGGGAAAAGGCAAGGGCTTTGTTGGGTGGCTACCGAAAATTAATACTGTATATATGCACTTTCGAAACCTGATGTTGTCATATATCCAAGTACTGGAGAATACTTTCCTGTACCACCCCATCGAGTACCAGAAGTTGGTAGGCCATTGTAAACAATAGAAGATCTTGTATCTGCTATTGTAGGAACTGCTATAATTTCCCAGCCCTCTGTAAAGAAGTTTCCTGATGCACCGGCAACCGCAGTTCTTCCAGTAATACTATTCTTTGTATTAGTTCCTGAAATAATAGCATTTGGCATCCAGGCAATACGAATAGCTCGAGGAGTTTCTGCGTAGGTTGCATTCTGATAAGAAATATATGGAACAATATATTTTGTTGTGACATTGTTTTCTGTAACAGATACTTCCTTAGTATTAATTGTAATGTTTGTACCAGCAGTTCCATAACCATCTACAGTAACAATGTTTGCAGAATTAATTGTTGAATCATATGTTGGCAAGTAAGCATATTTAAGTTTTGCACCAGACTGATATGCAATATGAATACCATTATTCTTATCTACATACAAATCAACATACTGACCACCATTGTCAATTACTTGTGCATTTGTCTGCCAAGCCCCACCATAAGTTGGTGTTTGAGGAGCTGTATTATAAGAGAAGATAAGTCTATTCTTACTTACCTCATACCAGGCAACTACTGCAACTCCACCACTTGTAGCACCTACGGCAGTATATTTACCTCCAGTATATTTCCAGTCTGGATGAGCTGCAATTGATCCATCCATTGTTTTGTCAGCAACTACATGGAAGTTTGCAGCTGAACCTGTTGTTGCAGTTACGTCATCTCCGCTCTGTGATGTATCGCTATTATTTCCCTTCCCTTCCAATCCGCTTTGGGTACAACGGAATTTAACCGGATTTTGAGTATGATTACCATCAAAGTAACTCATGTATACCCTACTATCATTTCCGACTTTACGAGCAGACATTTTCGGAATTGCAACTCTTTCTCTATCGTACTTCTGTGTAGTATCATTATAAACTTGTTCAAGCGTATAACCTATTCTAGTATAGTAGGTATTTCTACCATATGTATAAGCATTCTGATAAGAAACCTGCTCATATTCTGTATCTTTAGCCTCAGAATACAAATATAGTTTATACTTTGCAGATGAATTGTTAATTCGGTCTGTATTAGTAGAAACACCATATAAAGTACCATCTTCATCAACTGCTACTGCATTTTTATGGAAATTACTATAACTACCATCTGCATTCATAATTGTACCATCAGTACCAATCTTAGTATTTGTAGAACTAATAAATGCATTACTATTCATCTTCAACTGATATGCCCCATTATTACCGGTATTTCCATCATAAACCATGTAGAAATTACCATTAGAGGTCATTTTCATAGCTGGATCTGTTACATAGGTGTTTGCAATAAAGAAGCCTTTATTCCAAACATAAAGCTTTGTATCATCAGTAAGACGATTGTTGTTGGTTGCATTTGCTAAAGAGTTATACAATGCAGGACTTGTTGAAGAAGCTTCTGTAGCACCAGTATTGAAATCTGGATTTCTATTCTTGTTATTAAGAGATTCAATTCCATTTACCGCAACAGACAGCTCTCCTGTTGTAGCTGTTTTAGCTCCATTTCCAGTAGTTGACTTTACAGTTGCCTTAATACTAGAAATAGAGGAATTTGCATCACTTGTAGTAATTGTCGCAGACTCACCATTCAACTTAAGTGTTGGCGCAGTTGTTCCCTTCTTGAGATTATAACCAGTTATTGTAATTGATTCTCCATCATATACACTATAATAGCCTTTTGCACTTCGTACAGCCTCAGGAGCCTCTGTTGTAAACATAGTGCTAATTCCAGTAATATACGGAACAACATCCACTTGGCGGGTTGAAGTTGTTTCGTAATTAGCTGCAACATTATTTACTGTATGACCAGCAGCACTTGCATTATCATGTGCAGTAAGCTGTACTTTAACATTATTCTGGGTTACATTACCAATCTTCTCAGTATCCCAAACAAGTGTCCAGTCTACACTGTGGCCTGTTGTATCGAACTTGTTTGAATCTGTGAGAATATTGAACTCATAGCCATTATCTGCAAGAGTTCCAACTTTTGCAAAGTCAGCATTACCGGCAGCATTCAACCACTTTCCGTTTACCCTATCATAAGTTGCAACCTTTGTTGAACTTGAAATACCAGTCATTCCATCAATTAATAGAGACAAATCTTTAATTACAATGTTATCTGAAACTGTACCTTTCAACTTAATCTTTCCAGAAACTTTGTCATCGTTGGCATCAAACTCTTCATTTGTGGCAGCTGCTGTTGCGTTGAAGTTTGCCGAAGGTAACTGGCCGTGCAGTTCAATATGTCCTTCCAGATCAGCAACAGACTTAACCTGAGCTGCTGTTTTTGAAGTATAAACTGAGTTGTCTGTGAGACTGTTCCAGTAGAAGTCATCAATTGTTACAACAGGTGCTGCTTTATCACGTACCTGCAAATTTATTCCTGTAATGTTGATGCTTACCTTATTTGAGGCAGTCGCTGCATCTGTAGAGTACTTTGTTTTTCCATCTGTAGAATCCCAAATCTCATAGTTGATTGCAAATCCAGGACCATTATCTGCAGAATTTGCAATCAACCATGCTGTATCATGGGTAATAGTAGCAGCCGACCCTCCGACAGTATTTATAGTAAGATCACCTTGATTTACATAATCATTTGTATTGTCAAAGTCTGCATCGTCATAGTCATTGTTTCCATCCATAAACTTGTCATCAACTTCCTGCCAAGAGCTTGTCTTTGTTGTCTTCCATCTATAGAACATATCGCCGTTACCACCAACAACTTCTGGTTTTACAGTCATTTTACCTTTTACTGTAATAGTGTCTGTAATATTGATTGTTTCTACGGCATTACTATAACGAACAGGTTTTTCACCTAACCCTTCCGGATAGTATGATGTAGTTTCATCTGAATCGATATTTCCATTCTGGTTCTTATCCAGACCAACAACTACACTTACCAGACGAGGCTTGTTATTTTCTACAGATGCATCAGTTACGACATCGTGAATACAGTTACCTGCCTTATCAAAGATTACATAATGGATATCTACGTCACCATCGGAAATATTCTTTGAGTTTACATTCAATTCCCAAGTCCATTGGGTTGTAGTATCCTTGTGGAGATTTTCCATAATCATATCATAATCGTCGTAAATATAATCGTCACAATAGCCATATCCGTAATCTGTTCTTAGTGCAACAGCACCATCTTTCTTGCTTTCGGCAGTGGTATTATCAACAACATTTGCAACGGCAAATTCTATAGTGGTATCATTTCCTGGTTCTCCAGAAAGACCAACCTCATTTCCCAAAACTGAAGATATTCTATATATAACACCCTTTATCTTTGCAAGACCTCCAATATGAACATAGCTTGGAGCAGCTTCAGAAAGAGTAAGAATTGAACCACTAATAGAACTAACTGTTGCAGAACCCCAGTAGAGCATATCTCCACCCTCAGCAGTATCTTGTTTGATTCCATCACCAGTTGTAACTGTTGTAAGCTTTGAAGCCACATTTGTTCGCTTATACATAGGATCAAAGACATAAGTTGTTCCGTTTACAGTTCTTGTGAAGTAAACTGCAATACGCTCTACACCTGTATCCCCAGCATTCTTTTCGTAGGCAACAGAACTAAGATTAAAATAACCTTGAGAATTTTTTACAGTCGTCTCAATACTAAATCCTGCTTCATCATGTTTAGCGAATGTTGGAGGTATATTATCATAACGGACAATAAAGTCTTTGTAACTTGAAAGAGCATTTGAGTCCTTATCTTCTATAGCTGTAATTCTGAAAGATTTTTCACCAGTTCCTGTTGTTGCACCTACCTTAATCTTGAAGTTATAATTATAGTAAGTATTTACAGTATGAGTAGTTTCATCTACAACTACATTTGGAACAGGTGTAAACTGATAATTTTCATCAGTTCCAGACTGTCCAGAAGTACTAATATATGTTTTTTCTACATCATTGTCGTTAGCATCTTTTTGAGTTATAGAAATAGTTCTAATACCAGGAACATCATCTTTAATAGTTCCGACAAGCCACCATTCTCCCTTTACACTCATACCTTCCTTATAGGCCTGCTCAAAACCTGAATCAGTAATAAGTTTAAGTGAATCCTGTACAAAATATGGATTATCTTTATCTACAATAAATGTGCGTTCAACAGGAGAACTTTCGAGAATTACCGTTCCATTTCCGTTGTCATCATCTGTAGCAGAAACCCACATTTTAACAGTATTGTTCTTTTCGTTACCTGGTATAAGTTCACCATCTGCATTTATATTCTGATTCCATGAACCACCGGTAACTTTTATCATGATTGCGATATCACTGATATTTGAATCTGAAGGAGTGATATTAACTTCACCCTCACCAGTACCAAGCTTTTTGTTTGTGCTTATCTGTCCAAAAGTATAACCAGAATTAGTTGCAGCTTTAAGAGCATTATAATCTGCAAGTTTCCACTTGCCATCACCATTAATATCGAGTTTAATCCATACATACTTTGCTTCAACATTATCGTTTGCAGTACCCATAAGACGGATTGTACCACCAAGCTTTACGCCGTTTGCATTTGGATATGAAACAACGACATTTGGTCTGTTACCCTGTGGGTCTACTACAACAGTAGCATATTCATAAGAAATGTTTCCACACACATCTTCTGCTTTTATCCATACATAAACTGGCGTTAAGGCTGTAAATGTATTGTTGTTTATAGCTTCTGATGTTGTGTACCCTGTTGTTACAAGATACTGTCTGAACAACTCTGTATGAGTTGTTGTATCGCTAGTTGTTCCATCAAAGTAAATATTATAAGCCAAAGATGCATGTTTATCCTGTTTCCATAAATTTGAATCTTCAGCTGGCTGTAAGTCTGAAGGCTTCTCGTTATTTTCAGTTTTAGCAACTTTAGTTACAGCAAAATATACCTTAGGATTTACAACTTCACCTTCTATTGTGCCACTTACAACAGCTGTGCTTGAAACAGAATCTGGTGCAGAAATTTTGATTGTAGGCTTAGTATTATCTATAGTTTTACTCAACTGCTTATCAGTTATCAGACCAGCCTTATCGGTTGCAGAAATAGTGATTGTAAGTGTACCTGAGAATGGCTCTGTTTCTGTGGTACTAATTGATTCACCAGCTACTTTACCGGCAATATTGAAATCTTTAACCTCAATAATAAACTCATCAGTATTTCCTATCTGCTCTACTATACATGTATTTTCTCCACTAGCTATTCCATAAGTACCAGCGTTATCGCCAGATTTAATCTCCATAGTACCGGCAAAGGAAGCACTGACAGGTGTTGTCGCATCAAGGCCACTAGTATCTGAAGCCCTTACCTTTATATAGAATTTATCTATTGTACCACCAAGGTAGAAATCAGATCTGTTATAATCTTCTACCCATTTTTCATTCCATTCAGCTTTTGATCTGTCATAGTTGTTTATAGCTTCTATTACAAGAGTTGGGGAGCCTGTATCAAGACAGATTGGTATAAGTGTTCCTGGATAATCGTTTTTAGCAAGGCCAAGCGGATGCCCTTCATTGTTTCCTGTATCATCCCGAATTCCAGGGGTTAAAAGGATTTGCGCATCAGAACAACATGCTTCAAAGTTTTCTTTATTCCAGTCTCCAGCTGCATGAACCTTTATACACTCATAGAAAACATTATCATATTTAACAATGTCATTTACACTGTAAGACTTTGTATTATCAAAATCTTCTACAGTTTTTTCTTCAAAGTGCTCTGCATTCCATACCCCTTTAGGATGAACTGTCTTACACTTATATAGTTTATCATCGTATTCAAGATAATCACCTACACCGTAATTTGTTTCAGGATCAAATGATTCTCTAAAGTTTGTAGAATTAAATTTTGTACCAGATGCCACAAGTTCGCCAGAATCATCTACAAACTTACCCTTATCTTTTACTTCAAATTTAAGAACATAAGAACCATCTCCAGAAATCTTAACATTCCATGAGCCGCCAGAATAGTTTGCTTTCGCATCTTCGAAACCAGAACTTCCAGCCTTCTTCTTATAAATCTTAAATCCTCCATCTGCAATTCCATCATCATCAATTACGGAACCATAAATAGTTGAAGAACCTTTTACCCAGATTTCTCCATTATTATCATCACTGAAATCAACACTTGAACCAATTGTAATTATTGGGCGGTCTCCATGCTGATTTACATTGACATCAAGAGTTGCAATATCTTCATCTGCTGTTTCGTTTCCAGCTTCATCCTTAGCCTTTACAGAAAGGGTTGCTGTTTTTCCAGCTGTATCAAAAGATGAATCCAGCTGTGTTGTATCAATTATTGCTGTCCAGATTCCATCTTTATAAGAAAGAGTATTTCCTGTTTTTCCTTTTTCATAAACATATTCTTTTGGAACCGAACCACAAACAGCTGTTAAAGTTACCTTTTCAATTTCGTTTGCATCTGTTGCTTTACCGCTTACAGTAATTGTTTTATTAACAGATGCATTTTCTTCTGGAGAAGTAATTTCAACTGTTGGTGCAATATTATCTCTATTAATAATACCTAAGGTCTGTGGACTTGACTTATTTCTAGCCTTATCTGTTACAGTTGCAAGAATAGTCTGATAGCCGGAAACATTGCTAAGATCGTCCTTACCAAGAGTCAATTTAACAAGATATTTTCCGTCAGAGTCTCTTGTTTCAATTTTTATATGCGACTTGTCTTCTTCGGTTTCAGGTGCAAATGTTATTTCATTAGTACCAAGTTTAATTGTAATTGCAGAATTGTCTTCTGTTTCTATTCCACTATCTGCATCTTTTACATAGAATTTTATTTCTTTTGAGGTAGTTCCATTTGTAAGATGAACCTTAGAGAAAGATGGATTTGCAACAGGCTCTTGTCCTTCTTCCAATACTTCCTTAAATTCTTCAAAAGTTGGAAGAGTGTTATCTACATTGATTGAGTAGCAATAGTATGTTGTTGTTGCATTCGGATTTTCGTCTGTTGGAGTAGAAACAGTTGCAGAATCTATACTTGTGTTACCAACATTATCTTCTGCTACAATTACAAGGAAGTTCTTTCCTTCTGCAAAACCACGAACTGTTGGCTTGTAATTGCTTGGAACAAGAGTCTTTTCCTTTCCTCCATTTGGCAGATTTTTAGCAACGTATTTTGATTCAACTGGAATAGTTGTGAAAGTATCGTTTTTCTTTGAGATTACGAAATTCTTAAGTGAAGTTTCACTTTCAAAGAAGATCTTTCCAGCATCATCACCAGATCCTTCAAGATATGGCTTATCTGTAGTTACTGCATCATAATCTTTATCAGGATCAACAACTATTTCTTCATTATTGAAAACTTTGTAATAGTACTTATTGATTCCAGAGCCACCTTCGTTATCAGGATAGTAACCTCTGATAATCATTGTACTTGCATTTCCATAGGTTCCGTTTGAATATTTTCCACCTACATCTGTTTCATTGTCGTAGTCTCCGTCATAATCACCTATACGGAACTTAAGATCCTTTACTTTCGCATCAATTTCATGTTCAGATTTAGGAGCGATTTTATCTACTTTAACTGTATAAACGTAATCTGCAGATTTATTACCTGCTTTATCCCAAACGTTAAGGGTAATAGTTTTTGTATCACCATTAGCTGCACCGGTAAAATCAACAGGGAAACTCCAGCCGGCTGTATCTCGTTCAAGAGGATCTGCACTTCCTATCTTACAGGTTACTTTCTGAACACCACTTCCACTTTCTGGGTCATTTGCAATACCAGTAAGTGTATAAGAAGTTCCTAAATCCGGGTTTACATAATAGGTTGTATCATCAGCTTTATAAATTCCTTTTTTTGTCAGTTCATTTAATGAAATATTATCAAGAGTTGCTTCATCAAGGTCCTTCAAAACAGAAATATCTATTGAAGCTGTAGAAATAACTTTTCCACATGTATTTGCTCCTTCAAAAGTTACCTTTTCTGTTGTTTTAGGTTTTCCTTCATCATCTACAAATGAAGCATCCAGCTGTGCTTTTGTAAATTCTGCACGCCAGTACTTAATCTTACTCTTATCGCTGTTTGATGTATCTGTAATAACTTTGTAATCAGAATCATTGAGTGCATTTATATCTTTATCACCAGAATAATATTTTACTGTTGCTGATTGATTTGAACCGAGTTTCACAGTAAGAGGATTTACACCACTCTGCTCATCTTTATAAACACCGTAAATAACCAGAGAATTGGCAGCCTGCTCTTTGTTGATATAAATAATGTTTCCTTTTGAACCAGAACTGTTCTTATCTACTTCAAAATCTGGAGCTGTAACGTCCACCTTTACTGTTTTTGAAACTATCTTATAATTTCCAACATTATCAACTGAACGAATCTTTAAGGTGTTTGATCCATTTGCAAAAGAAACATTTCTCTGGTAAGTTCCATCTTTTGATGTAAGAGCTGTCCAGTTAGCGCCGTTATCAAGAGAATACTCTACGGATGAAACTCCTGAACTACCAGAACCTGTATCTGTAGAAGTTACATCAAGAAGAATTGAATCAGAAGCATACCAATCTGTTTCTGACAACTGTGATGTTCCAAGTTTGATGTCTTCTTCTTTTAGAGTTGGTTTTGTTTTATCCAGTTTGAATTTAATGATATTAACACCAGTGTTTCCGCCGCCATTAAGATCTGTTACAAAATACTTAAGTCTGTATTCACCATCATCACCGCTCACTGGGTAATTATCGTTTATTGTTACTGAGTTTGCACCTTCTGCGAGACGAACTGATGTTAATACAGTAGTAGCATCACTACGCTTAGGATCCGGGTTCGAATCTGTAATTAAAGCTCTCTTTACTTCAAAAGGTTCTTCTGTTGAGTCAATTTTGATTTCAACCTTTAAAGGAGATTTTGATGCAGTTGAAACAACATCTGCCTCTGCAGTATTTGTTGTTACAAATTCATTGGCCTTTAAGGTAACTACAGGCAATCCAGATGAAACCTGAATAAAGAAAGGTCCAATTTCTGTTTTATTATAATCAGTTGTAGGAGTTACATTATCTATTACATCCAGCCAGATTTTATAAATACCTGCACCTTCTGCCGGTAAATCATAGAATACAGTATTCTTATTTCCAGAAAGAGTTTTTTCAGAACCAGAGGAAGGCTTTGCTTCGTTTCCAGTTGAATTCTGTGCTACTGACGCATAATAGAAAGTAGCTGTCTTTAATCCGTCATCATCAATAAGATCTATAGGGAACTGAGTTCCAAGATTGAACACATTTGTTCCTGTTTTTTCTTTTATCTGAGTATAAGAATAATTAAGTGTTACCTTATCTTTATCGTTAGGGAAAACAACAGGCTTATCTGTTACCTGTTTAACTTTGTAAGTTACCGGATTCTCTTTTTTATTTCCTGAACGGTCATAAGCTGTAATCTTCATTGTTACTTCAGCATTGTCTGTAAGCTCAGTTGTATCGAATACGGTTGTATAAGAAAGAGAATCTATATCTTCAATAGACTTCTTTACCTGGCCACCCTGAATAAATTCAATTTTTGGTTTGTTTGTTTCCAAATCTACAACATCAAATGCATCTGTAAATGAAACTGATACCGTTATTTTACCATTAATAAAGTCTGTTTCATCTACTGTGGCATCAGCTTTATATGTTGAAGCAATTGGTGTTACACTTCTAATATCAACAACCGGTCCTTCTGCGTCATACATAATAGACTTATTTTCCTGAGCCTTAGAGCCGTTATCTGCAACTATAATTACAGAATGCTGTTTACTATCACCTGTAAAAGAAATGTTAATATTTTCAAATTTATATACGCCTTCTTCATCGGTAAGTGTAAGATCATTTACATCTATTTCAGTTTTCTTTGTTCCATCTATCGAAACATAGAAATCGCTTGGTTTATCAGCTAGCTCACTTGTACTTACCTTTACAGTTCCAGAAAGAGTGAGCACAGAGGCTGGCCCATCTGCTGCACCATTTGAAGTTTTTGGCATATAGATAATTGAACCAGTTGTAGTAACCCCATTAAGTTTATATGAAACATTAAGTTCTGGAGCTCCAGAAGAACTGGCAATTCTAATTGGATATCCATCGATTCTAGAAATTTCTGCTTCTGGTAAGAGTTTATTTTCTTTTGAATCTTTACCTTCAATTACAACTATATAGTCTGTTTTTTCAAGTTTATCTGATAGCAGTGTTCCATCTTCATCATATAATGGTTTGGTTCGGTCAAGTGTAATAGCCATTTTGTATGTTGAAGCACCTGTAATTTTTACAATTTCATCAGATAGATACAATTTCTTAGCACCTGCTTTTACTACAGGCTTTTGATTCTGATACTCTGCCTGAATAAAATAGACTTTGAGAGTATCTTTATCTATTGGATAACTATCCAAACCTGGCTCTATATCAAAACTTATTGAAGTGCCATCAAATGCAATAAATCCTTCATCTTCAACATCACCATTTTCTTTAAATGTTTTCGCCTTCCAGCTGGCAAGCTTAAAGGTTGGATTATTCAACGGATTCAAAAAGAAGGTTCCGGTGTTTTTCTTGAGGCTTTCAAGAACCGATTTTACGGAATTTGGGTCAATGGCTGCACGGCTGCTAGTTCCGTTGAGAACAGAATATAGTTCAGTTACCTTGAGATCTGCAATAGATGAATTAGCAACCTCTTTGTAAAGGTAGTAATCTGTTGTACAGTTTCCATTTTTATCTGCATCCTTCTGAGCTGAGCCATCCATTGGATAACGCTGAGCAGCGTCGTATGCTTCTATAGAACACCAGTATTTCTTTTTAGCACCGACAGTGGTTCCGTAAATTTTGTTATAAGCGTCATCTCCCCATTTTGCTGCATCAAGAGCAATGGAAAGAGGTACATTTCTAAGGGTTATTGTATCAAGGAGGTTTGTTTTTGCAGGATCGGAATATATTTTAATATCGATATGATCAATATTGTTATCATCGGCAGCACGGCCTTCGAGTGAGAAAATTTTACCAAAGGTGTCAATTGAGTCTTCATCTGTAGTAGAAATATCTGTTGCAGGGCGCTGTAAAATTACGAGAGGTGGTGTGTTGTCTAAATTAAAGGTTGTACTTTGGGTTGTTACACGGTCTGTAGCATCTTTAATTGTTACTACTGCCTGATAAGTTCCGTCTATAACAGCATCTTCCAGAACAGGAATTTCAATTTTCCAGGTTCCGCTGCCTCGTTTAATTAAGGCTTCTGTAAAAGTACCTGTGTATTCGTATTCACTTCCGTTTCCGTCTGTGCGGGTAAGTTTTGCGGTAATAGATGCAATCTTTCCATCATCAGACCAGGTACCGCTGAGGGCAAAATTATCGCGAATAATTGCATCTACCGGAGGATTCTCAATAGCAAGCTTTGGAGGCTCAGTATCTACCGCAGCTCCGAGTCCTATCTGGCAGGACACACTTATAATAGAAAGAATCGTTAACAACGCAATCGCAAATTTTTTCATATCAACACCTCATAAAACACAAGTTGACACTTTTTTTAACAATAAACCCTATCTATATATATCGACACCTCTCCCAATTATCTTAACCCTAGATATGATAAGACCTTTTTACAAAAAAGCAAGGATAAAAAAGTTAAATAAGTGAAAAATTCACAAATTACAACGTTGTAGTGAGGCTTTTTTTGATAAGAATTTTCTTATTTTGGATTTTCTGAGAAATTCCGGCTGATTTTGACTTATTACCAGCTTATTTCTGGATAAGTCCGCGCATTTCTTCTATATTATGATAGCCTTTACGCTTCATGAAGGCAGCAAGCCCGTCAATTACTTCTATCATAGTATTTGGATTTGCAAAGGTATTTGTTCCAACCTGGACTGCTACGGCACCGGCCATAATGAACTCAACAGCATCTTCCCAGGTGGCAATTCCACCAATGGCAATTACCGGCACGCGGCGCTCGGCAGGAAGAGTATTGATTGCTTCAACAACTTCGTATACCAGACGCACAGCCATAGGGCGTACAGCAGGGCCGCCAAAACCAGCCTTGAGTTTTTCGAAAACAGGCACGCCACGCTCAATATCAATTGCGATTCCCTGGAAGCTGTTACACAAGCTGATTGCGTCGGCACCCGCTTCTATACAAGAGAGGGCAACCTGAGTAAGTTCGTGAGACTGAGGGGTGAGCTTTACGATAAGAGGCTTTTTTGTTACTGCGCGAACGGCTTTTACTGCCTGAGCCGCACCAACGCAGGTCATACCAAAGGCAGCCCCACCGGCGGATACGTTAGGGCAGGAAATATTCAGTTCGATAAGAGGAACATCTGTTGCGTCCAGGAGTTTTGCACCTTCTACGTAGGTTTCGAGAGATGAACCCGAAAGGTTTGCAATTGCAACCGGCTTAAGCTTGAGCATTTCCGGCAGTTCGTGCTCTATAAAATGAGGGATTCCAGGATTCTGCAGGCCTATGCTGTTCATAAGTCCTGATGGAGTCTCATGCAGGCGGATTCCATCGTTACCCTGGCGTGGTTCGAGAGTGAGTCCCTTAGAAGAAATTCCGCCCAAACGGTTTACATCAAATAAAGTTTTATATTCAACGCCAAAACCAAAGGTTCCTGAGCTTCCGATTACAGGGTTAGGCAGTGTTACGCCGCCAATGTTTACGGAGAGGTCCGGTTCTGTGCCAGCTGCAAGCGGTTCGCGGCGAGGCTGCACCTTGACTCCGGCAACTTCTGTAACCGGCTTAAAAATCAGGATATCGCCGTCAAAAACAGGTCCTTCTTTACAGCAGCGTTTCTTGCCTTCTGTTGTATCGATTACACAGCCAAGACAAACTCCGACACCGCAGGCCATATGAGCTTCCATACTGAGCCAGCACTTTACGCCGACTGTTTGGCAGATTTTCTGAATATAGGCCAGCATAGGAGTTGGACCGCAGGCAAAAACTTCACTGTAGTTGCCGGCCCGCAGCACATCCTCGGTAAGAGCGGCAGGAAGCATTCCGTGAACGCCAACACTGCCGTCATCAGTTGTAATTACAAGTTTGTCTGCCTTTACATTCTCCAGGGCATAAGATCCGCTTTTGAAAGATGCATAAAAATCATAAGATTTTTCAGGAAGAGTTTCTGCAAAGCCTGCAACAGGGGCAACGCCGATTCCGCCGCCGATGATGAGGACTTTTGATTTTCCGCCATCAGCCGGCATAGGGAATCTATTTCCGCAGGGACCAATCAGATTGATTTTGTCACCGGGCTCCAGAGAGCACAGTTCGCGGGTGCCTTTGCCCTTGAGCAGAATCAAAAACGAAAGCTCAACCGAACCATCAGCTTTTTTTTCTGCATGATAAATACTTATAGGGCGGCCAAGAAGAACATCTGACCGGATTGCATGGAGCATATAAAACTGGCCGGCAGCAGGTTCCTGCGAACCAGATTCCAGACGAACTTTTAATAAAGAAACACTACCAAAAGGAATAGCGCCAACAACAAAAGCGCAGTCTGTAACTTCTCCCTTTGCAAAAACCGGATATGGAATTCCCTGACAATCTGTGAACATATTTCCCCCTATAAGTGCAATCTGTATAAATTAAAGGCTTGCCTTGGCTCCAAGCAAATCGTTCTTGCTGAAGAGGCTGGCACGGGCCGCAGCGTCTGCACTATCTTCAAGCTTAAGGCTGCCGGCATCTCGCGCACCCGCAATTTTTTCATCTTTCTTCCAGGCACAAAGAATTCCGCGGCTTGAGTTTACCGCACCGCCTGCCTTATCGAGCAGAGTAGCCGCAATTCGGGCTGCACCCCCCTGTGCACCGTAGCCAGGAATCAAAAAGAAAATATCAGCATACTTGTCGCGAAGCCAGCGGGCATCTTCTTCTTGAGTTGCACCAACTACCGCACCAAAAATGCCGCAGGTCTGGTCGTTATAATCTGCACATGAATAGCGCCATTCTTCGCCGATTCTCTGAAGTTCTGCTCCAACACGCTCCAGCAAAAGGCCGCCTTCTGCAAGCTCCTGATGTTCAATATCTGTCATACCAGGGTTACTTGTGCAAAGCAGAACAAAGGCACCCTTACCGCCCTTGTCAGGTGAACTGTAAGCGGTAAAAGGCTTTAAGGTATCAAAGCCCATATATGGATTTACTGTAATAATGTCTGTTTCAAAGTCGCCGGTAAAATGAGCACGGGCGTAAGCGTCTGAAGTAGCTCCAATGTCGCCGCGTTTAATATCAGAAATGGCGATGAGGCCGGTCTGGCGAATGTACTTCAAAGTTTCTGAATAAACCTTCATACCTTCAAGGCCCATAGCCTCATAATAAGCAATCTGAACCTTAAAGCAGCAGGCTGATTTATCTGCTACAACGCGGTCTATAATTGCCTTGTTGTAAGCCAGTACTGCGGCAGCAGGAGATTCATACTGATTCAGAATATTTTCAGGAATATAAGATGGGTCAGTATCCAGACCAACGCAAAGCGGGCCGTTCTTTAAAGAAAGCTCCTGAAGGAGCTGCATATTGTGTTTACTCATAAGTAAAAATATAGCATAAAAAAAGTCTTATGACGACCAATAAAATTATCTTTTTCGCGACTATTATAGTATAATTATAATTATTCAAAAAAGGAGTTAATAAATGAAAAAAACTATTCTTACCCTGCCCCTTCTGGCTGTAATCCTCACAGCATCGCTCAACTTTGTTTCCTGCTCTAAGAAAGCGGAATTAAGGCCTGTAGATATTAAGCCCATTGTTTATCAGACAGATAATATAACAGTAAAAGTTGAACCTAAGCTTGAGCTGCTTCTGATTGCCCTTCGTCTTGCCGAAGTTCAGCCTTTTTCAAACAATTACTATAATCAGGACTATTCACAATTTGTAGATGGTGTTGATAATCTCTTTGCAAAACAGAAAGACCATCCCTTTGTAAAAGAAATAAAAAGCCGTTCAAAAAATTATAAAGACGGCTACCGCTCTGCCCTTGCAATAGCCCAGTATATTTCAGATGACATGACTCAGATGACAATCAAACAAAAGGAATTGCCAAAAGAAATTGAAAGCTTCTGGAAGGGAATTAACCTGAAATCTTTTATCAGCCAGTTTAACGACTTTGCTAATACTTCTAATTATGCCCGAATATGGCTTTTGTATGAATCTCATCTTAAACGCCAGGCAATAGCCGAAAAGGAATATCAAACATTCAACATCAAAGGCATTGAATGGATTTCAAAATTTTTCTTTGCCCCTGATTCAAAACCTGAATATCTTTTTTATAGTTCTACACTTACCTCAGGCTATTATTTTGCGCTCCCACTTTCATTTAAAGATGACAAAAGTGTAATTACTCAGATTGCCGGTGCCTACTGGACAAAAGACAATGACTGGAATAACTACAATTCCACTTTGAATATTACCGCTTCATATGTTTTTGACTTACTTGAAAAACACTGGGACCTTTTCTCAGAAGACCTTACAAGGCTCATTAATAAGATTTACGATGAAAATCAGCTGACAGATAAAGTAACTGATATTCTTGTAAAATCAACTTCAGCAACACTTTTTTCAATTGTCTGTACCTTAGATTATGACCTTGCAAAAGAGCATGAAGAAATTGGAACTGCAATTAAAAACACAATTACTACAAACTATCTTTACAAAGACCCTGATCAGCTTATTGCTCTTACAGATTATTATCAGGCTAACCGCGATACATATCCTGATTTTGAAAGCTTCCTTGTAAATTATCTTCCTCAGGCCCTGAAATCTCTTTAATAAAAGGATGCACGCTTTATGAAAAAAAGACACTTATTCTGGATAATTCCCTGCTCCCTGATTGCAAGTCTTTTTCTTGCAGCCTTAATCGGGCATCTTATAAGCCCCCTTCCTTCAAAAAAGCTTGTAACAAAAGGAAAGAATAAAAAAGTTCTCACAGAAAAAGAACTTGAAGAAGATCTTGATTATCTCAAATATTACATGACCACTATCTACTGCGGATATCCTGAGATGGTAGAAAAAGGCTACGACATCGACAAGATTATTGCAGACATCAAAAAAGATTGCGACAAAGATAAGCACGGAAAAACTTATGACAGCGGTACATTCATTGCCGCCGCTGAAAAACACATCATCAAAAATCATGCAATCGAAGACCAGCATTTTTCAATTGGCGGCAGCAGTAAATTTCCATACTATCTTTATTACTCTGATATTTATGTTGAAGCTGTTGAAAAAGATGGAAAGACAAAATACATCGTTGTAAAAAACGAGCGTGAAAATCTTCCGGAAAAAAGAATCAAGGCTCTTGGAAAATATGTTCCGGCCGATGTAAAGCCAGGTCAGGAATACACAGGCCCGAACACAATGCTTTTTGACTGGTTTGACGGCAATAAAAAAATCTACCGGCTTGGAACTCTTTCCCGCCAGAATCTTAATAATCTGATTCTTTCTTTTGACGGCAAAAAAGTTACTGTTCCTGTAATTACAAACAATAGACTCGATACTGCAGGAAAACTTCAGGGCATGAGAGAAACAAAAGACACCCTTTACATTTCACTTGTAAACTTTGTCTTTAACGGCGGCTCTGTAATGGGCGAGCAGGAATTCAAAACTCTCTGCGAAAATGCAAAGAACAAGTCTATTGGTAAAAAGCAGATTATAATCGATTTACGAAGTAACGGCGGTGGCGAACTCTGGCGTGCTGCTATGCTTTATACTTATCTTTTTTATAACAAGACAGAAGACATTTCTTCTGATTTGATTACTTTTGTTTCCAATATGATTGATGATGGTGAGTACACTGTAATGTCTCCTGAATATGCGAAAAGTAGAATCTACTGGGAATTCAAGAATACAAAAGAAAATATCAAAAAACTGAAATTCAGAAAACAGGCTAAAGAACAGGAAACTGATTTTATGAGATATGAAAAGGCCCAGATAAAGATAAGAAGAAAGCAGCTTAAATGGCCTTGCCTTGCTGAATTATTTTATCCATATCAGTCGGTTATAAAATACAAGTCAGCAGAAACAAATATTCAGGAATTACCAGCAGCAGATTTTTCCGGTGATATTTATATTCTGACAGACAGATATTCTGCATCCTGCTCTGAATATTCCATTGCCTTTTTGAATACACTTGCAGAAAATACTGATGTAAAAGTTCATCATCTTGGAGAAAACACACAAGGCGCTGTTTTCTACATTAATCCATATTCAACAGTTTTACCAAACTCAGGGCTCTGGCTTTACATTCCATCTGCAAGAAGCCGCTCCGGGGCCTTTAATTATCCGGGCTTCCACGGCGAAGGTTACGGCTGGTTCCCTGAATACTGGGTAACACACTATAATCTGCTGAATACACTTTGCAATTTGATTGACGACCCGGAACTCGAAAGCGCCCTCCAGGGTCTGGACAAGTGGCAGCTGCAATAAGCTAAACCGAGAAAAAGATTTCAATTGGCAAAAAAAAGAAACCGAGCGAAGCAAGGTTTCAAGTCTCATAAAAAAAGGAATCCGAGCGAAAGCAAGGATTCCTTTTTCTACCTATGGGTTCTGCCGCAAACGAGCGAATGCGAGTTTGTCGGCAGGAACCTGATTTCTCCCGCGCGAAGCGTCGGGAGATTAAACATGATAGACTGCAGGCACGAAAGTGACTGTCAGTCTGATCAGCATTTATTTTTTAGCAGCTGGCTTTTTAGCAGCAGTTGTTGCCTTTTTTGCAGCAGGCTTCTTTGCAGGAGCCTTCTTAGCAGCAGCATTTGCCTTAATAACAGCCTGAGCACCAGCAAGACGAGCAAGTGGTACACGGAATGGTGAACAAGATACATAGTTCAAACCAATCTTGTAGCAGAGAGCGATAGAAGCTGGGTCTCCACCATGCTCACCAC
>JAEEGJ010014039.1_pt1 | contig 19163 bp, 15 predicted proteins | sample 8958761 | NCBI WGS metagenome assembly JAEEGJ01 (sample SAMN16246546, study PRJNA631951) | gut metagenome | biome: gut microbiome; feature: rumen; material: RS-attached | host: Bos | place: Iran: Karaj | collected 2018-10 | reverse complement strand
TGCTGTAGCGCCTGTTTGCACCTTCGCCTTTATAAGCTCTTACCTGTACTCTAAAATCAAAATAATCCTGAGAGCTTGCGACATACTTAGTCTCAACGGTATTGTAATAGTCTGTAGTCTGACCATACACCTTATAAGGCTTATAGCTTGTTTCACTGTCTTTATAGAATTTATCTTCGCCTAAGACCTCATAACCTTCGGCGCCCTCTACAGGAGCCCAGGTAAATTCTACCTCCATGGCACCCTCACCCACATGTAATACTCCGGCGTTCACCTTAGGCGTGGGAAGAAGTTCTCCGGGGGCCTCTGTTTCAGTCTTTACAGCTGTATTATTTACATTCTGAGCAGGCTTAGAAGCAGTGGTATCAGCTACCTTCGCAGGCTCAGAAAGCGTTGTATCGGTTGACTTTGTGCTAGGCTTGGAAGCAGCTTCATCAGCATTGGATATTTCCTCTGAAGCTTCTTCTGACTCTTCAGACTCTTTATCTTCATCCTCGGTCTCAAGCTCAGTTGCCTCATTAGGTTCTTCCGATGACTCCGCTGTAGAAGCTATATCCTCTATTTCATATTCCTGATCGTCAATATTGACACTTGAACTACAGCCCGGCAATATTCCCACTGCCAGACATGTAAGCAATATAAATAATCTTCTTTTCAATTTCTCTTTCCTTCCAATTATGAATCACGTTAGTTTTGTTGGTTTTACTTATCATAAGTCTGACCATAAGCAACCTTACTCCAGTCGCTGAAAGTCTTATCTTCGTCCTCTGCTCTGAAAGCTCTTACCTTAATCTGGAAATCGAAATCATCCTGAGCAGATGCTACAAACTTAGTGTCAGTGGTGATAAAGTAATCTCCATCTTTCTCAAGTTCTGTATAGCCGGGCTCATAAGGAGTATATTCCGTATCATTTTCAGCCTTACTCTGAATATCTACCTCGTATCCGTCAGCGCCTTCAACCGGAATCCACTCAAAAACTACCTCAATGGCATCCTCGCCTTCACGATCCATACCGCCCTTAACAATAGGCACAGAAAGTTCTTTCGCTTCCTCAGGAGCCTTAACCTCTACGCTCTCCTCAGAACTTGCCTTATTGGCAGCGTCATCCACAACAATTGTAGATGCTTCCTTATTCGCTTCCGCGTCTGTATTATTCTTCTTGGCACCGCAGCCTGCTAATGAGATCACAGCTACACATGTCAATGCTAAAACCAGTTTTTTATTCATTATAATTTCCTCCTTATCCTAGTATAAGCGTCTAAAGTATACCATATATTTACAAATTGTACAAAACACGCCGCTTCCAAAACATATGAAACGGAAGCGGCGCATATTTCTTATCACTAAACTGCATCAATTTAATGAATACACATAAATCCTATAAGGCGATCCGTATCCGCTGTATTCACCAACTGAATTTATTCCCAGTTCATCTGCATTTGAGATATCTATCCTTGAAAAGATATATTTACATCCCAATTCTCTTAGCGCCGTGGTATCTGCGTACAGAGTATCATCAGTAACTCCTGTCATGCTTCTGGTCGCCATAACAATAGAATCATCTGTTCCCGAATACATATAGCACCTGGCACCCCAGGTATCGTAATACATCTTAGAATTCTCTTTTCTCTCAAGAGCAGGAGCTATAACCTTGCGGAAACTCTCCTTATAGCTCTGAGGATAAAATCCAAGATATCCGTCTAAGGTATATATTCCGCTGTATTCAAGGATGGCTGGATGCATACCGTAAGCTACGCTCCACTCTCCCTCCTTGTAATCTATCTCTTTTTTGATCTCATCAAAAAGCTCCTCAGAATAGAACTCTCTGAAATTAAGAGCGTCATTTTCATTTCCGAAGATCTCAGACCTTGCGGTAAGATATGCCGTGTTGTACAGATCGTTGTATCTGACAGGGCTAAGGAGCACTACAGCTATAGCCAAAAAAACCGCTGCGTATTTAAGGATTACCGGAGCCTTTATCCTATACAATACAATGAAAAACATCACGCACCATATAAAAGGATTAAAAAATATAGTTCTGTTATACTGAAATCCTTTTAGCATGGGCACGATAGTGCTAAGGAATCTGTTCACAGGTTCATAGTAATAAAGCCCGTATACAACAGCATTAAGCACGAGCATCAGCGCGCCCAGATTAAAGACATCTGTAAATATACCGTGAACATTTTTCCTGATAATATATCTGATATTCAGCCAAAAGAAATATATCACGCACACAGGCATCACAAAGAATTTATGAACATCCTCCGCATGCATCATTCCGTTTATAAATCCGTCTGCCATAAGTGGAAATATATCTTTGCCCGGCATAAATCCCGGATCCATAGTTTCTCTGATTGTTACGGTATCTGAGAACAGCATCATATCAAAAAGTCTGTACTCCATGATCACGTACCCTATTGTAAGAACAAGCAATGACGCCACAAGGCCGACCGGAATCTTTCTATCCCTGATCCATAGCCAGATTATGGCAACAAGGAGATAGCCGATAATAAAGAATCCAAAATAGGAAAAATAAGATACAAATGGATATAACAAAACAAGCAAAAGATAAATCGCGATACGCCCTGTTTCGTGGGACATATAAATCTTTCTTAACAGAAATACTATTAGCGGAATTGAAGCAAAAGATATTCCGAATGCAGGAAAGACATTGAGAACTCCGTACAAAAGTCCTGAAAGAGTTGCAATGTTCCCAGCATCTGCAATTCCTGTTACGCCATCATCTTGTCCCCTGTTTTCACGATAGTCTTTAAGAAAATCCAGGATAAGAAGTCTCATGGAAAAAACAGCAATAATGACCTTCAAAACATAACCGATAACATAAGCTGTAAAGGGCGAAAACAAAACATACAGAAGTGTATATAAAGAAAACTCACTCGGAAGCACATCCCTTGAAACACCTCCAAGAAATGGTGCAGATACCGCGTGAGAAAAAAACGTGTTTGTATTTTTGAGCATTGCAAACTGAGCAACAAAAAGATCGAGATTATCATGGACGGCGATATAGCTGTTGGTTCCTATAACGCTATAGAAAACAGCAACAGCCACAACAAACAAAGCCACTATTATCATTGAAAAATGTCTTTTTATTCCCGCCATCAAAAGTAAAACCTCATAAAAGTGATCATCACTTTATCTTGTCATCAGAATTATTCTTACTTCCAATCTTCATACGCTCGTGACCGCCAAGCTTATTGGCTGCTTCCTGATCCCCGCGAAGAATTGCATTAACGAGCTGCATACGGAAACCTGCATCAATGAAATCGCAGTGTTTACAGAAAGGATAATTCTGTCTTCCCTCAGCAATCTTCTTTCTAACCGCCTGGAACTTAGGATTGCCCCATGCTTCCTTGAGGCTGACTTTTGTAAGATCGCCAAAGTCTGTTGTCTCAAAGTTGTCACAACAGCAAAGTCCCATCTTACCGTTGGGCATGATCCACATATCAGTGAAAGGAAGAAGGCATGTCTCCTTAATAACCTTCTCTGTAGCTTTCTTATTGGGAGCACTTCCTGCTCTGTTTGTAAGAACTTCCTCAAGATATCTCATCTGAATCTGGATATCAAGGTCTTTGAACTCCTCCGGATTAGCTTTTACATAATCGTAAAGCTTCTGAATATTCTTATGGAGTTTCATCTCCATTGAATAGTTGTTAATAATGAGCTGATTGATGTATGGAGCAACCTCTTTAACCTTATCTATAGTAAGGATAAGTCCGTTGGTAGACATGAAAATAAAGCTGTCAGGAAGCTTCTCCCTAGCATATTTGTGTCTCTCAACTATCTTGGTATCAAGAAGGGGCTCATTGTTGCCATACAATGTAAGGTGTCCCTTGTATCCCCAATCAGCAAGCTGATCGATAATGCTCTTATATAAATCGTCATCAATCTTGGCAAGAGGTCTGCACTCCGCATGAACGTTGGCGGTACAGAACGCACAGGTTGAATTACATCTGTTGATGGTCTCGATGTTGACAACATTAGGCATCGGAACCTCTTCTGCATTTAAGAAATAATCACAGTAAGCCTTCTGTGATTTGCTTCTTGTAAAGAACTGAAGCTTAAGGTATGCATTACTAGCAAGCATCGGGAAATGCTTTCTCGCAAACCAGCCAAATTTACCCATAAAACTGTTGACTCTGATAGGCATATAAAAAAATCTCCTTTTATTCTGAACTCTTTTTCTGATATAGCAAATAAGTTGTGTTAGAATCGTGTGTCACAAAATCTTCCTGAAGCACAAGCTCGTAATCATCTATTGCTTCGGGAACAACATCCACGGAAAGGACAAAATCAGCCTGTCCGTTTCTTGAACAGCTCTTTTGAACTTCCAGAACCTCATCCATATTGAGAGTCTGAGTCTGGTAGTAGTAGCATATCGGCACCGTATTGGTCACAGTGTACAATCCTGCATCAAAGCCATTCTCATTGAGAATACCCGGATTCTCAATCCCGCTTTCCAAGACATAATCCCTGAATTTAAAGAGCCAGATATCATCTTCGGTAAGCTTCATTGACGGAACATTCGGTGAAATAAAGTACGATGCCACTCCTGTAATAAGAAGTGCCAGGAACACCGAAACAAATCCAAACATACTTGTCAGAGAGCCAAACTCCTCTCTGGTAAAATACTTGTAAACTCCCTCTATCACATATCCCACTCCAATAGAGCAGAACACTGCAAATCCATTGATAGGGAAGGGGTAATATGTTATGCTGACTCCTCCAATGAATATCACAAGGATCAGGAATATCAAGAGCATCGCTATATTGACGTACTCTATTGTCTTAAGCGGAAGCAGCACGATATCTCTTTTTATCAGTCTGTACTTATCCTCTTTTACAAGAGATGAGATAAGCGCCACCGTAAAGTATAACGCACCTGCCAAAATAGTCAAATAAACAAACTTATTATCATAAAAATGATCCGTCATTATATCGTATATCTTGTATAATCTCTCACCGATAGACATGCTCTTTGAGTACTCAAAGACATTTTTATAAAAATATACATAGAACCAGTCATCGATGGCAGAGTTGATCCCAAAATATATTAATCCCGGTATAAATGTAACCGCCATCCCGCTCAGGAAAACAAAGCAGCTTATAATAGCCTGCTTGATCGCTGCAATCCCGCTTCCAATAATATCTCCAAAGAACACCATTGCCATCCATGCAAAGAAAAATCCAAGGGAGTTGAATTTAATGTGATAGACGCATCCGGCTAAAATTCCGCCTACAAGTACTGTTCTGTAAGGCATCGTATCCGGAAAGGTATTTCTGAAATGTCTCAGTGAAAAATACATTCCCCATATTATAAACGGGAAAAGAAACTCCTCCGCACTTCCGCCCCAAAAAAAGCATCTTGCGGTGTATATACTGATCGCTGTAAAAGGCATCATGAAAAACGGAACCACTTCAGATCTTAAAAAGAGCTGAATAATGCGGAGTATCCCAACGCAGACAAAAGTCGCCGCAATAACCTCCATGATATACACTCCCAGGAAGGTTGTCGGAGAAATAAGGGATGCCAGCCCGTAAATGGTATACAGTAGGATTCCCTTCTGATCAAAAAGATCTCTATAGGGCACAAATCCTCTGAACATGCACTTTCCCATTGTAAAATAGCTATTGGCATCATCCCAAAGATTAAACCTGTACAAAAATGATGATTTTGAACATATGGTTATTACCGCAAGGGCAGTCAGAAAAGCCACAAGACATGCCGCAAAGCTGTCATTCTTTTCATCCGGTCTGTCATATTTATTTAAGTTTATATAAGAAAATACGTTCACTAAGCACCTTCAATCCGCACGCTGCAAACGGCAAATAATAAATGTAGTATCTCATGGCATAACGGGAAGACCCTTCCCAGAACTCATGAAATACTATACCCCCAAAGATCAGGATAAGCATAAGCATCTCTGAATCAGTTACTTTTTTCTTTTTAAGTGTAGTAAAAAGATATATCAAAACGCCAAGATAACACAAAGTCATAAAGACGTTCATTATCCACTTTATAATTTCAGAACCATTTCCATATACCAGACTTGTTCCGAGCGCTGTTGGTTCCTGCACATGTCTGCTGACAAGATCAAGGTTATGAGTAGAGATACAAACAGAATCCGCCCACTGAGTAAGATATTTCCTTACAAAGAACTTTCCGCCGTGAAGTGGTCTTTTGGCAAAATCAGTAAGCGTACCCTTGATATTCTCTATAGCAGCAGTCTTGGTCTTATCCGTATCATAGTCATTTTCTGAAAAGACATGATAATTGTATCCGTTGTACCATCCATCCTCAAGATCACTCTCCTGAAGTCCCATGGCTATATGTGATACAGAAGGACTCCCCTTTGGAATCTCGGCAAGTCCCGTAACCTTACAGTAGTGGGTATTCACACCCTCTTTTACCACAAAAACCGCAAGGAGCATAAATACCGCAATTACTATTTTGGAGCGAACAGCTTTCTTGGAACCGCCTATAAACAGCATCATGATCAGCGCAATAAGTGCTATCTCGCAATTGGTCTTAAGCATTATCGCAAAAGAAATGAATACTCCGGACCAAAAGCCATAGCTTATCTTATTTCTTTTTATAAAGAGTATCATCATGTACAGCGCTGCAGTCTGCGGCGCCATGCTCAATATATCGCCGTAAATATAAGTTACATAGTTATAGAAAAACAGAGCACCCGTGGAGAGCAATGCGACCATTCCACATATTTCTGCATCTTCAAAACACTCCCACGTAATCTTGTATATAAGCCAAACCGTGATGATTATGGATACAAGCTGCAAAAGATCCCACGCGAGATAATTGCCGGCTCCGAAAATATTAGTTACCCATTCACCAAAAAGCACATAACCAAGCTGAAAAGGCCAAATGTAGAGATACTCTCCCTTTGTAGTAAGAGAACTGTAATCCCCTCTTACAAAGCTCTGGATAATATCATCAAGAGTCTTGGAATCATTCACCGGTAAAGGCTTTATGAACAATATGAGCATAAGACAATACGCAGTAATAACTCCAATGGAGGCAATCGCCAGCTTTTTGTATTCCTTAAACACATTCTTCTTTTTGAGGAGCAAAAAGATCAGCAGAACAACTGCCAGGCTCAGTAAAAGAAGCGGGATATTCTCTTTTCGGTAATGAGGCCAGTCAACCTGCAGCTCTCCATCCACATCATAGTGAATGGTAGTCAGTATACTGCAGCCAAGGACCAGCGCCGCGCCTATCGAAAGACAAAACAGAATTGTCTTGTAAAAGGCATTCTTAAGCTTCACCTTTGGAACTACCTCCGTTTAGAAATCCTACAAAATCATAAACCGTAAAAATGTACGCCGCCACATAGAATATCGATACAATCTTCATATCAATAATATCTATATGGAAAAGAGTTATGGTATAAGTTGCAACCGAACACAGATTGGCAACTATAGCAGGAATGATAAGTTTCTTCCTGCACATTATGGCATAAGGCGTAAGAAGTATAAGCATGGCGTAATCATATCTCTCATGCATTCCCGGAAGAATCATAAGACATGTCCATGCAAGGAAAATGGCAAGATATACAACGGCATTCCTATCAAGCCTTTCTTTTCTCTTATAACAAAACAAAGCCAGAATTGCCAACACCACAAACAAAGTGATCAGAGCCGGTATAGTCAGGATCTCATCGTAAGGATCAAGTCCCCAGTTGTAAATATTGGGAAAATAAGAGACCATACCATAACCTTCTGATTGAAGTTCTCCGGTCTGACCAAGATATGCAAAATACGTTGCCCTAAGCCCATGACCTGCAATAACCTCAGGAAGTCCGGCTATAAGATACACTACCGGAATCCAAAGGAATTCAAGTATTCCGATAGCTCTTTTTCCTACAGAAGGTTTACTGCTCTCATCACTTACACGAACTGCGCCTGTAAGGAACAGTATCACAAGTAGCGGGAAAAAGATAATACTCTGAAGCTTAAAAGCAAAAGATACCGCATACCAGATAAATGCTGCTCTGTATCTCTGCCTTAAAAGTTCATACAAAGATATCATCAAAAAACACGTATAAACAGCGTCAACCTGTTTCCAAAGTGCGCCATTAAAAACCACAAAGGGCAGGAACAAGGTCATTGCCCCCACTAAAGCACTTGCCTTCTTTTTGTTTGTAAGCAAAAAGAAAATCTTATAGATAAAAAAAGCTGAGATCAGCTCACACACAAAGGGTATCATTGAAAGAGGAACCCATGGCTTAACCGGAAGCAGTGAGCAAAGAGCATATATCACATTGAAAGGTACATAATAATCACCGGGTGCATTGGCAAGACCGTTTACAATACCGTTATCTCTGTAGAACTCTACCCACTCTCTGTAATAGGAATCATAGTCAGGTGAGAGTTCTGTATTTGGAGCAAGCATAAGTCTTATGACGAACGCTGCAATTATCAATAGCCCAAGCACTATTTCAAACCGATATTTATCTACTATCTTATTCTTCATATGCCTCCCATCCGACGCCGTATATATACGACATTATTCGGGGAAATCGTATTTAATCTTGTCTTCGACGCTTATGTCCTTACCAACCTGAACTTCATTGAGAACAAGTCTTGTATCAGCAATTACAGTATGCTTCTGACCAGCTTTCAATGTTATAACGTCACCGGGTTTGATCTTAGACTTAACTCCATCGACGATAGCTGTTCCTTCTCCAAGCATAACGGTCCACACTTCATCCCTGTGCTCATGGCTGTGGTAATGAAGTCTGTGCCCGGGTAAGAGCTCAACTCTGATAACAAGGGCTCCTTCCTGTACATCCGTAACTGTAAAGCTGCCCCAGGATTTCTCAGCATATCTGATATGCTGGGTGAGCTTCTCAACATAAGGCTTGATATAACTTGACTGTGACTTATCTGCAACCAATATACCATCATTGGATGCTGCCACGATCATATCTTTAAGCCCCATAGCAATTATGGGAATATTAAGTTCGTTGACTACATTACTGTGAAGGCAGGTATCATCCATATCTACCTTACCGATGCTCTTCTCATGCATCTCTTCGGCAAATGTATTCCAGGATCCGATATCCTTCCATTCTCCGGAATATCTCACAACGCCGATAGATTTCTCATTTTCTCCGACTGCATAATCAAAGCTTATCTTCTTGCAATCACCGTAATGCTCATAAAGATCTTTGTAATCCTTGAAATCTATAAGTTCGTGTGCTCTGTTCAAAATATAGGAAAGCTTGAAAGCAAATACTCCACAGTTCCAAAGCGCGCCTTCTTCTATGTATTTCTGAGCTGTCTCGGCGTCAGGTTTTTCTTTAAAAGCTGATACTCTGCTGATCTTGTCCGAGGTTTCTGGCTGAATATATCCATACTTTTCACTTGGATAAGTAGGTACAACTCCCATAAGATTGAGATTGTACTCTCCGGAATTAACCATCTTACTAAGTTCCTTAAAGCACTCAAAATACCCAAGCTCTACGTAAGGATCAACAGGGCAGATAATAACAGGTTCATCTGCGCTTACATGAAGTTCATCACTAAGGTATGCTGCAGCAAGCGCAATCGCCGGAAATGTATCCCTTCTCATGGGTTCTACACAAACAGAGACCTTGTCTCCAAGCTGGTTGTGTATTGCAGAAACCTGAGTTTTGCTGGTAGCTATTGTAATTGTTGCATCCTTATCAACCGCCTTTATCTGGCGATAAACACGCTGAACCATTGATTCAAGTTCGTCTTTTGTTTCCGGATCATCCGGATGAAACATCTTTATAAATTGTTTGGATCTGACGTCATTAGACAAAGGCCAAAGCCTTTTTCCACTTCCGCCTGAAAGTAAAACTATATTCATTATCTGTACCTATTTCCTAATATATCTGATTATTATAACCGCCTGCTATCACGCATATTACTTAAAAGAGTTAATACACTCTATAACGCGGTCCTGTTCCTGTCTTGTCATGCCGGTGTAGATTGGAAGAGAAATAACTTCCTTGGCATATTCCTCTGTGATCGGAAGACTTCCTTCTGACATTCCAAGATATTCATATGCCTGTGCCAGATGTGGAGGAATCGGATAATGAATGATAGTCATGATACCGTTTTCCTCAAGATAATTCTTAAATCTGTCCCTCTCAGCAGCCTTGTCAGCACCATCATCTGTTTTTAATCTAAGTACATACTGATGCCATACACATGTTGCGCCGGGAGCTACTGTAGGTTTGATAACCTTGGGATTATTAATCCCCGCATCATAAACAGCTGCAAGCTGCTCTCTTTCTTTGGTTATATCATCCATGTGAGTAAGCTTAACTCTAAGAAGTCCTGCCTGTAACTCATCAAGTCTTGAGTTTGCACCTACCACCATGTTGTAATAGCGCTTCTCACTTCCATAATTGCGATAGATCTTAACCAGTCTTGCAAGTTCGGGATCATCTGTGGTGATCGCTCCGGCATCACCGAAGGCACCCATATTCTTGGATGGATAGAATGAAAAGCATCCTATATCTCCAAAGCTTCCTGTCATCTTGCCATTGTAGCAAGCTCCGTGAGACTGTGCACAGTCTTCAACAAGCCTAAGATTATGTTTCTTGCAGATAGCAGTGATCTTATCCATATCTGCAGCCTGACCGTAGAGATGTACAACCAGGATTGCCTTGGTCTTATCTGTGATCTTCTCCTCTATCTTGTCAGCATCTATCTGATAATACTCATTGGGCTCAACAAATACAGGTGTGGCATCGTTAATGGTTATTCCCATTACACTGGCAATATATGTGTTGCCCTGAACGATAACCTCATCGCCCTTACCTATTCCCAGCACTCTGAAAGCAAGCCAAAGCGCGTCAAGTCCGTTTGCCACTCCCACGGAATACTTTGTTCCAACGTATGAAGCAAACTCTTCTTCAAAATTCTCTACTTCTTTTCCGAGAATGTACCAACCTGAACGCAATACCTCAAGCGCCTTCTTCTCATATTCTTCCTGATATCTCTGAAATCCGCGGTCCATGCGGCCTTGCATAATCTTTTCCATAATTATCTTCCCTTAATCATTCTTTTCTTGAACATCACCTGAGCGGCGAATCTCATCGATTATAAACGGTGGACGTTTCCTTGATTCCTCAAGGGCTCTCCAGATATACTCTCCAAGAACAGACAACATGATAAACATAGCTCCAAAACCAAAGAGTACTACTGCCATAAGAGAGGCATATCCAAGTATAGGTGTTCCAATCATAACTTTTTCTCTTATAACCATGATGATACCGATAAGAGAACACAGTGCAAAGAAAAATCCCAGTGTTGCCATGCATCTGATAGGAAAATATGAAAAGCTCATCATCGAATCCACAACAAGCTTAATCTTCTTACCCAAAGTCCAGCGAGATTCTCCAACTTCTCTGTCCTTTCTGTGGAAATAGATCTTCTCTGTCTTAAATCCAACCCACATAACCTGAAGTGTAAGAGATGAGTTCTTTTCATCCATAAGTTTGAGAACTTCAATTGCTTTTCTGTCCACAAGATAGCAGTCGCATCCGCCCTGAGGCATATCCTTGTTGATAGTCTTTCTTACAAGCCAGTAATAGCAGCCTGCAAAAAACTTCTTGATAGGATTCTCATCTCTTGCTCCTCTGATAGCAAGGACAACCTTGTTGCCTCTCTTCCAGCTCTCGTACATATCAAGGATAAGTGTTGAATCTTCCTGAAGGTCTGCCTGCTTGGTGACAGCACAGTCACCTGTACATACGGAAAGTCCCGCAAGGAGCGCAGCATGCTCACCAAAGTTTCTTGAAAGCTTGGTTGCAACAACGTTCTTATCCTTTGCTGCGATCTTGTTGATAATCTCCCAGGAATTATCACCTGAACCGTCGTCAACAAAGACTATCTCATAGTCCCCTATCTTGCCCAGGATTTTTTCCTTCATGTCTTCATATAACAATTCAAGTGTATCCGAGTTGTAATATACCGGAATAACAATAGAAATCTTACTCATATTATTTTTTACCCATTAATTTCCTTTATAAATTCATCGTAGTCACGAATGTATTCGCCTTCGATGTAATGTTCGCTTGCAAGGCACAGAAGAACCGAATCGGGAGAAAAATCATACATCTCCTTCCATACCATAGGTCCGAGATACAGTCCCATTCTGGGCTTATCAAGAACAACTATCTCCTTCTTCTTGCCATCATCTATAAGGACCTTACTGCTGCCACTTACATTTATAAGCACAAATTTGGTATATCTGTTGGCATGAAGTCCTCTTCTGATGTCGCTGTCTGAGCCGTAAATATAAAATACTCTTCTGATGTCAAAAGGTATATCAAATCCGGATCCTTCCGCAACGACAAGGTTTCCCTTCTCATCACCAAATTCCTTAAATTCGAGAACCTTGTAGTTCTCATCGAAATCACTTTTCATTTCTTTATCCTCTCAAGAATAACTTCTTCCTTCTCATAATAATTGGCCATAGAACCATTTATCCAGTAATCATCAAACTCCGGGGTTGATATATCTTTATAGAAAAGCATCTTTGGCACATCTGTATACTCTTTAAGATTAGCGGTCTTAACAGTCTCATCCTTAAGAATACTGAGTCTTTCAAGGCTCTCTTCTTTGTATGTTGCAGCTTTTCCCGACACGATATCGTACAAAGCTGATGTTGCGGAATAATAATGCGGATTGGCCTTAGCACACATTGCTGAGCCAAACACGAGGATAAGCATACAAGTAAGTATCACTGCGGAACTCTCAGCAGAAAACTTTGATGAATCATTGGAAAAAGAAGCTCCTTTCTCCTCAACAAGATTTCTGACCCAGGCAGTGAGATAGAACACTGTCATCACCGCAAAAAATACAAACTCCATCCAGGCAAGTACTTCAAGCCTTCCCTCTGAGAAGTTTGAAACAGCATAATAAGGCGGCGTCATATTGGATGCCACCATTCCGTATGCAAACACTGTAAAGACAAAGGGGTGACGCAGTTTGTGTTTAAGGTCTGCTGCCAGTTTCCAGAATACAGGAATGAGCATTACCAAAATCGCAACTGTCTCCCATCTAGCCATCTCGTCCATTATAACATTAAAAGGCGCATATAACGATAACAGCACAGCCTTTATAGGTGTGTTTGATGTGGTATCAGCACTTCTGATAGCTATACCGGGTGCTGTAACATTAAACATAAAGCCTACTAAATTGATCACAGCAGGAATCCATATAAGCTTCATGTACTTCTTGCCTACTTCACCAAGACCTTCCACTTTGATCTTGGAAAACTTATTCATCACACTGATAAAAATAACAAGAAAAGAAATTATCGCAAGCTGAAGGGCTGTCAGATAATTAACTCCGCCCATAGGGAACGCCCAGATACAAGCCCAGATCAATTTCCTCATGCATCCTTTTTTATCCTCATCATAAATAATCCTAATGATAAGTCCAAGCCAAAAGAATGCCAAAGCGAAAGTAAACACATAGTTTACAGCTCCGCTCCACCAATAAAAACCTTGATTTCTCGCCCCTGCACTCTTAAGAAAATGGACCATAACAATAAGAGTAGTCATAGAGACAACATTTGTAAGATGTTTGTCCAGCTTAAGCGCTCTCACAAACAGTGCATTGAAAAAATAACAAACACCAAAGGTCAGCATTGAAAGAATGATGAGCGGAACAAAGTAGTAACACTGCTCACTGAACACAGCAGGACATAAACACGTAAGAAAAGCAGAAAAATAATAGCCCTCATAATTCATGTATATCCAATATGCCTTTTTAACAGCAGCAATAATTGTCCCGAAAAAATTTCCTGTAGCCACAAAATACTGATGGGGCTGAAGGGCCATAGAAAAATCATCCGCTGAAGGAAAATCATAAAAACCCAATGCCAGCATCGGGATAAGACTTATCACATATATGCATATCATCACGATACTGAGCGTCTTAAGGGATATATTCTTTTTTAATACAGGCAACTTGTAATCAAGCATATCGTTGTCCTAACCTCTTAACCGTAATATTCCTTGTACCACTTTGCAAAACTTCTAAGGCCTTCTGTAAGTGTGGTTGAAGGCTTGAAACCAAAGTCCTGCTCCAGAGCGGTAACATCTGCATAAGTTACCTCCACATCTCCCGGCTGCATGGGGACAAGTTCCTTGTGGGAATCAAAATCATAATCCTTAGGAAGAACTTCCGCGGATATAAGTTCTTGCTGTAGTATATCAACAAAATCAAGAAGGTTCACAGGATCGTTATTACCTATGTTGTAGACCTTGTACTTAACTCCGTTCTCATTTTCATCAGGAGATTTCTGCATGACATTTATGATGCCTTTGACGATATCATCAACATAAGTGAAATCTCTTTTGCAATTGCCATAATTAAAGATTTTGATCGTCTCGCCGCCAACCAGCTTATTGGTAAATCCAAAATATGCCATATCCGGTCTGCCTGCCGGTCCGTATACAGTAAAGAATCTAAGGCCCGTTGATGGAATCCCGTATAATTTGGAATATGAATGTGCCAGTAGTTCGTTGGATTTCTTGGTTGCCGCATATAGAGAAACCGGATTGTCAACCTGATCCTCTACGCTGTAAGGAATCTTCTTATTGCTGCCGTATACACTTGAGCTTGATGCGTATACGAGATGAAGAACTCCGCTGTAATCAGCATCCTTTTTGTCATATGAATGTCTACAGGCTTCAAGTATATTGTAGAATCCAATGATGTTGGACTCTATATAAGCATCGGGATTCTCAATTGAATATCTAACTCCTGCCTGTGCTGCAAGATTCACTACAACTTCAGGCTTAAAGCTGTCAAACACTTTATTTATAAGCTCTTTATCAGCGATGTTTCCTACGATCAGCTTGAATCTGCTCTCATCGCCGCCACAGATGCTGTCTATCTTCTTAAGCCTGTCTTTCTTGATACCCACATCATAATAGTCATTCATATTGTCAATTCCGACAATACTGATATCTGCATAGCTTTCAAGAAGCGCAGTCACAAGGTTGGCGCCTATAAATCCGGCGGCACCTGTTACGATTATTCTTTTACCCTTTAAATCTATATTCTTAGTAAGCAATGAATAAACCTGTTTCTTTCTAAAATAATAATTTATCTTCCAAGAAGCCCGGAATTACTTGGCTCCTCTTCCTGTGAACATAACTCCAAAAGTTCTAAAAAGAATCTTAATGTCCTCTGTAAGACTCCAATTGTCTATATATTCCAGATCGAGCTTAACCACATCATCAAAATTCTTGATCTCACTACGTCCGCTAACTTGCCACAGTCCTGTGATTCCCGGAGTCATGGAAAGTCTTCTTCTGTAATGCTCGTTATATCTGGCAAACTCATCCTCCGTAGGTGGTCTTGTTCCTACAAGACTCATATCACCCTTAAGTACATTCAGAAACTGCGGCCATTCATCAAGGCTTGTCTTTCTGATAAAGGCTCCAACCTTGGTAATCCTTGGATCATGATCCATCTTGAACATAAGGCCATCAATCTCATTATTGGCCTCCAGTTCCTTCTTACGCTCTTCGGCATCTATATACATGGATCTGAATTTATATATCTTGAACCTACGTCCGTTCTTACCAATCCTGGTCTGTGAGAAAAAGATAGGGCCCGGCGAATCAAGTTTGATCGCAGGTGCAAGGAACAATGTAATGATTCCGGTAATAATAACGCCTATGAGACCGCCAAGTATATCCAAAAAGCGCTTTATAAACAATCTCTTGTAGCTGCTTCTGTTCATGGAATACGTAATAACGGAATAATCAAGGAAATCATCGAACTGTGTTCCTGCCTTGGATATATTCGGAAGCTCCAAAGTATAATGCGTAGTGATTCCCATCTCCTCAAACCCCAAGATAATATCCTGCATCTTGTTCTGAGAAATGTTGGGTGTATTGATAAACACCTCATCAAAGGGATCTGTGATCAGTCTCGCTGTAAGGTTATCTATTCCGGCATGAATATGAACTCCCTCGATATACCATTCAGTGCCTGCCCCGGGCTCAGAACCCGGATTCTTCCGGATATATGCTGCAAGATCATCTTTACTGCTAACATCTGCGGCATAGGCTCTTACAATCTTATAGCCAAGCTTCGTTCCACCTTTGGTCAGCTTCTTTATGGTACTCTCCATAAGATCCTTCTCAGCTACCACAACAACCCTAACCGCATTGCTGTCACTTGATATATATTCCCTAAAGAATTTCTTGAAAGCAATACGCGCAAAATAAGTCATCAAAATATCAATGGCTACAAATAATACCACAAAAGGTCTTGATAAAAATTTGTACCATTTAATAAAAAAGATAACGACTATAGCAGGAAATACCATAAAGGACATAAAGTGAATAACGGAAAAAAGCTCCTTGGCATATCCTCTTATAATAAAATCTCTGTTCCAATCTGCGAGGAAAAAATATACAACGCCAAAAAGGAGAAAGACCAGGCACATGAGGTAATGAATGGTCTTATCTCCGTAATCTTTATCTCCAAAAACATTATAACGAAGCCAAGATGCGATCATAAAAGCCACTATGATACACACAATGTCTATCAGCCATAATATATATGTTTGAAAAGTCTTGTTCTCTTTACTCATAGCCCGTATTATACCATACTTCCCTTATACATTGTTAAACTTAGTACTCTGCAAAGAACCATAAGCGCTAATAATCCGGTCCATACGCCCACACTGATGGCTTTTTTAACATACTCCATCTCCGCGATTTCTTCGCTGTATTTGTACATGGGAGTCTTATCATCCTTGTATCCTATGAATATATCTCCCTTTGCCTTGAGATCACGTACCTCGCTGTCAGTCATAAAATGAGCTTCCATTCCAAAACTCACACCATTTTCTCCCGACTCCCTGTCTCCGTATAAAGCGGAAGGCTCCGCTGTCGCAAGAAGGAATATAAGAGCTGCTGCTAAGCCCGACAAAACAGCTGCTGTAAACGCCTTAAAAAAGCGCTTTGGATCAAATCGCAAAGGTATTCCCTCATAAGATAATGCCGCTTCATCGCCTTTTAGACACAGATACAGCATCTCTCCAATAAACACATAAGCAAAATTCTTAAATCCGAGATTGTACAAAAAAGGTTCCCACAAGCCTATAAACAGCATTGTAAGCATAACCGCAAGTTCAGATCTTTTGTCGCGTTTAATAGCCTCGTAGATAAACCAGACAGTAAGCGCAGCCATAACAAGAAAAGTGACTACACCAAGCTGCAGGAAAAGATACATCTGAGCCATATCAATTCCATAGGTCTTGTAAATTAATTCAGGGTTATTCAGTCTTATCCCAAATAAAGACAGATGATTATTGGTCCAAAAGTATCTGGCGAGATTAAATCTTGAGTTAAAAACTGTTCTGTTCAAAAAATCAAATATTCTCTCAGGAAGAACCAGTGGCAATATTATAGAAATCACACATGCCAGTGGAAATGCTCCGTAACTGATCACCTTTTCAAAAGCGCCAATCTTCTTTCTGGTTCCCAGCCAAATATTACAGATCAAAAATGCCATGCAGGCAAGGACGCCTGTTCTTGACCCGGAATACATAAATATATATACATTGAAGAAAAAAGCGCCGGCAGAGATCATGTATATATATGCCAGTTTATTTTTTCTTTCAAGATCACTTCTAATGATCGCAGTAGTCCAAAGATATACCACCATCATGGTGAGCACAAGCACGTTCATATGCAAGGTATTTGGATGCGCATATCCAAAAGCATGCCTAAACATAAGTCCAGCACCTGCTCTCTCCTGTGGATAGTATATCTCCGGAAGAATTCCAAATACTCCCAGGATTATCTTTCCAAGCACCAAACAAGCAGCAGTAACAGCACCTGTAAGGATGACCTTCCTTGAAGATACACCCTTCATCCCAAACATCATGGTAAAGCAAACAATAAGTCCTTTTTCTCCTGAATTAAGATAAACCAGAATCGCCAGCGCAAAAAAGGCACACATAATACCATACTCTTTGAGAGTATGTTCGGTAATGAAAACCTTGCAAATAAAAAGCGCAGCACCAAATACCAAACATATATTATACAAAAGCATGCCCTCAAAAAGGCCTGCTGCCCTAGCACCTACCATAACAGCAAAATAGAGAAGGTAGATACCTTCTCCTATCTTGTCTCTGTTTGTTTTAATACTGCTCATAAAGTCAGTCATAAACATTCACCTAAATAATCTGTAGAATAATCAGCGGCGCTTAAACATATCCGCAAATAAATAATAAAAGAACTTCGTATTTGTCACAAAATATCTTGAGAATAGTCTCTTGGGATCCTGGAACAAGCGATAAAGCCATTCCAGCCCAACCTTCTGAACCCATAAAGGAGCTCTTTTAATAGTGCCCGCATGGAAATCAAAGCCTGCGCCGACGCCCATCATAACGCCTTTTACTTTATCCTTGTGTGCAAGCATCCACTTTTCCTGTTTTGGTGCACCAAGTCCGATCCACACAATATCCGCACCTGAAGCATTTATACGCTCAACATCCTCAGCATCCTCTTCGGGAGTAAGAGCTCTAAAAGGCGGTGAATACATGCCTCTTATATCGATTCCGGGATATTTTTTAAGAAGATTATCCTTCAGCGCATCAAGTGTCTTCTGCGATGCTCCATAGAAATAATGAGAAGCCTCGCCATGCGCCGTATCCCTAAACATATGCTCCATAAAGTCGGGGCCGGCAACCCTGTCCGCTCCGATATATCCTTCTTTTCTTTGAAGATTGGCTATTGGATTGCCATCAGCAAACGTATAGGCAGAACTATTAAGGACTTCCTTATAATCCGCATTTTCTCTGGCCATAACTGCAGTATGAACGTTGGAAAAACAGATATATTTGCCCGACAATTCCTTCAGATGTCTAAGTACATGAAATACTGCTTCCTCAGTCCTTGCTATGGCATACTTAATTCCAAAGACTTCAAAGCGCTCTGTTCTGACAAAGGCCGGAATGGAAGCATAAATATCTATATCCGTGATTATGCCCGCCTTAACTTCATAATCAGCATTACTCAAGCCATAATATGTTCTGATTCCCAATTCTTCGGCTTTACCCGCTATTTCTTTTGAAAGTGAATCATTATTCTCTGTGCCTTTGATCA
>JAEEGJ010014038.1_pt1 | contig 19165 bp, 18 predicted proteins | sample 8958761 | NCBI WGS metagenome assembly JAEEGJ01 (sample SAMN16246546, study PRJNA631951) | gut metagenome | biome: gut microbiome; feature: rumen; material: RS-attached | host: Bos | place: Iran: Karaj | collected 2018-10 | reverse complement strand
ATTTTGCCATGTCTATCATAAATCCATTAGGCGTAATATCATTATTTGCCAGTTCTGATTTTGTTTTTATGTCAAACAAAAATGCCATACAATTTCCATTCCTAATTGAAAATTTAAAAAATATTCTATAATCATTCGTTGAGCTAATCCATCCTCGCGAATCCTTAATGGAGTAATCCAATGCTACTTCATAGTCTCCTTCTTCAAATAATTCAACTTTTGTATAAGCTCCAGTACTAGTACAAGCAGCTAAATAATTCGTATATATAATAGGATCTGTTTTATTTCCTTCTCGATTTGTATACCGAATAATTAATGCACCACGTTTAAAATTCATTTTAGGAACTTCAAAATACTGATCATTTCCATCTTTATCAACATCAACTACAATATCTTTATCCCCATTTATACAATCAATATTTTGCTCTAAATTAAACCATAAAGTTACTCTATCACCTACATTTTTAAGGAATATCGGGTCACCGGTTTTTTCATCCTTGACATCCTGTGTGTATCCATTTATTATGAATGATCCAATATGCCACCCGTAATGAGGATCTTTTACATCTATAGCCTCATTACCAACATACCCATTATCTTTACCTACCTTTGTTTTTTCTCTTATTATTGTTTTAGGTTCCTGCTCTGGTGAAATTGATTTTTCATTTTCTTCTGTATTTATTGCATAAAACTTATATACCTCTGCAAATCTAAAATAATCATATGTATTTTTAGAAAATGACCCAAAACCTATTGAACCTGACTTTATTCGCATTTCGTAAGCAATAATAACTTTATAGTAACACCCATTTATAAGTTGAACTGTTTTAGTTTCATAAAATGATCCATTATTCAAAACAGAGTTATATACAAATACATTTGATAATTCCTTATCAATTGCCCATTTCACACCATTTATTGAGCTCAATACAATTATGGTACCATTATTTATATCATCTTCCAATTCAAATCCATCGATTTCGTCACAACCGTCATCATATATATTCCATGATTCATCAGGTAAACTTAATTTATATGAATCGAAATTATAAGATAACCTTAAATTTCCTTGCTTAACATCATATGCTTTAAATCCGTTTTTTTCGTCCATTTCTGCATAATCACCCGATAATGAAAAAATTCCAAATGAATTTCCATCTGTACTTCCATTATATCCCTTTTGACTTATAGGATATTCATCATCATCTGAAAATTTATATTTATCCCCAGTAATATTAAGTGTTTCTTCTGCTTTTACTGATATCCAATTTATTACTACAACAAAAGAAATTATTATGCAAATAACCATAGTTAAAACTGACACTTGTTTTATGAAATAATATTTATTTATCATTCTTTTCATATCATTTTACTCCTCATGTTAGTAATTATTCAATCTTTTGCGCTTTATCTTTACATTGTATCACATGATCCCTATGTTTTTCTCTCCACCCTTTATAATATCCTGACTTTACTCTTAAATCTATGGGTCTTTCAGCATCTTCCGGTATCATCCATATTCGGCCCGCTCTTTCGGCTCCTTCAATTCTTCCGTTGAGGCAATATGTGTTTATAAGTCTTGGAGAAACATTCCATTTTTCTCCTGCCTCAACTAATGTCATATACCCCTTCATGGCATCTCTCCTCTCTTTACGACAAAAAAGCATTGCAGGGGACACCCTACAATGCTTTACTGATCATATCACACTATTTATGCAACTGGCTGACATCAGAAAACATCCTTGTAGTTCTTTAAGTCCCTATAGCTTTGCGTCCTATTCTTTCGAATAGTTTGCCTTTATTAGAATATAGTCAAATTATAAACGTGTATTCGAAATATGTCAATATGATAAATCTTAAATCTTTCTAAACTTTACTAATACTATTTTTTCTTTACAAAACAGCCCATACCTTATCACCGGTATGAGCTGTTAAAAATCGCTATTCTATTGTTAATTTCACAGATTTACTTACACTACCCCATACCTTCTTGCCATCCACCTTTTTGTAGGCTTTAACTTTAAATGAATATGTACCTTTTTCTGTGGGCTCAAAGGTATATGTTCTGACTTTCTTTCCGTTTTTAAATATGGTTTTGAGTTTTACATATTTACTTGAACCGGGCTTTTTAACATATATACGATAGCCTGATGCATTATCAGTCTTTTTGATGGTGATCTTTATATTATCATCATCTGTAAGTGCTGCCGTTATCTTAGGCTGGGCAGGGCTGCTGTCTTTAATAGTCATGCTGTCAAGGTACGCATCCCATGTGCCATCATCTGTTGTTACTACAAGTTTAACCGTTTTGCTGTCTTTCCCTACCTTGACATTTTTTATGGTATAGTCAGCTGCACCGGTACCTTTTATAGAATATGTACCCTTGGTCTCATTACCGACTACCAGATCTACCTTTGCGGTATTTGAACCATTGGATGCTCCACGCAATGTAAAGTCATATAAGCCAGATGCAAAGTCCACATTTGTTGTTACCATGTCATCATTTGCATACAATGCCACACCGCTAAACGGACTGCCGATATTACCTGCATAAGGGCCTGACTTGGTCATCGACTCGCACTCTATCACTGTCCCGGTCTTGTTACTTAATTTACCGGAGTTATCAGAGTTCTTATTTCCGTCGTTTTTGTCTCCGCTGTTTTTGTCACCTTTAGTGACTTCTCCGCCTACTGTGACTTTGTTTGCATATACCCTTGCTTTACCATTACTCTGGTAGCCTTCGATACACAGACAGGCTTCATAGAGCTTCCCTAAGTTCAGTCCCAGTTTTTCCCATTCTTTAAAATGCTCTGTGACAGAGATGGTACCTTCGGTACGTTTTGAGGTACGCACACTCCAGTACTGCTTAAATGTGGTGTTTCCGTCGATGGACGGCTGGTTTTCACGGATGGTCTCATACACATCATAGGTTCCGCCATCTACTTCTATCTTACCCTTGGATGTGGATCCGGGCGGACGCCAGGTCCCCCAGCTGTCTACGATATAATACTCTATCAGAGGATCCCTCGACCATCCATAGATGCACATATATGAGTTTCCGTCAGGCTGATAGTCCACACCGTATTCTACAGTTATGTTGCCTATCTCATCATATTTCCTGGTACAGTCAAACTTTATGCCTTCACGGAATAATGCATTATTTATATTCTTCCACTCGCATTCAAACTGACCGTTACCGTTTACGGTCATCGTGGTATCACCGGTATCTTTCCAGAGTGAATAAGTGTAGTCTCCGTCCCTGCCTTCGATATTTTCATGTACAACAGTCGCTGCTTTTACATTTTTCTCTCCGAGATAAGGAAATTCCAAGGCTAAAGCAACAGATAACACGACAACAAGTATTTTCCTGTAACCCTTAAGGCTCTTCCATAAACAATTCATCATGTGTATGATCAATCACTTCCTTTCCGTTTAGTTATCGGGGATTATGATCTTATTACCGCACAGTGAATAAAACAGACGGTACTCGTTTTTTTCGTATCTGCGCATCTTTTCAAATACCTTTTCTGTAGTACATAACAATACTGTGGGGTTAAATCCGTCCTGCTCGAAATCTGACAAGCTGTTAAAAAGTTTTTCCAGCGACTGGCCTTCGTAGTTTCTAACAAGCACTATCTTAAAAGCCTTTTGTTTTGCATTCCAGTTTTGGTAGTTATATATACTGCTCTCACTGGTGACTGCTACGCTGTCAGGGAACCAGTTTTCTATAGTCTTGGCCAATGCCTCTCCGTACATGTTTGATATTTTTGTAGTCCCGGCAAATATCGTTGTATTGGCATTTACTCTCACTCCGAAGCTCATATGGTTAACAGTAGAAATGACAGACCTTACAAAAGCCTGTGAATCGATGTTTTCTATGTCCAATCCCATCTCTTCCAAGATTCCCTTTAACACCTTTAAAACCTCATCTTTATTTATGTTTCCAGCTCCCTGTGCCATAAATGCCGAGCCTCCTTTACACAATTTTAATATAGCAAATTCAAGCTTTTTATTTCGCTTTGCTGTCCGATTTCTGCCTGGTCAGATCCATGATAAATCCGGTAGGGAATTTAAATACCTTAAGCGAAAGCAGACATGTGGTAGCAACAGCAACTATTATCCATAAAGTTTTGTGTACTCCGCCGTCATAAAACCACTTATCAAGATCTGTGTACTTAAATACATAAAGCACTAGCTTGTGCCAGAAATAAACCTGTATGGTTCTGGAGCCCCATGTGGTTATAACCTTGATATCCCTGGTGGGTGCAGCCATGATCAAAAAGAATCCGATCACACAGGAACAGAGATAACATTGGAGTTTCCATATAAACGCAAAATCTGCGGTCTCCGGAAATCCTTCTCTGGCTACGAAATAAGGTCTGGTCTGATATACTGTCTTCATAAATATGAGGCATATGATCAGCCAGATAGCAACTACAGCTACACCGGAAATCTTGAGTTTTTTATTTTCTGCCAAGGCTTCCAGTTTCTTTCTGTCCAGAGCCATACCGAGGAAATAAAACGGTATAAACGAAGTTGCTTTTGATAACGAAAGGAACCCGCCTATATCAGTGATATATCCTGCAAAGCATCCGAATGCAAAGAATGCTCCGACTACTACCCATTTCCATACTTTGTGCTCCATCAGTTTATGTAACAGGAATCCGAGTATGATACAGTAAACCATGACCAGCATAAACCACGGAGCGGAGTTTTCGTGCAGCATATCTATTTTTGCTTTAACCCCGAATGCACGCTTTATACCGTAGATACTCAGCTCATACAGTATATATATTGCGAGGAATGCAATCGCTTTTTTCCATATGCCTTCATTTTTATGAAAAAGTCCGGCCAGAAATATGAACAACGGCATATGTACCGAGTATATGAAAATAAATATACTGTGATATGTTACCGAATTTCTGATGTTTATGAAATGCCCCACGACCACCAGGATTATGAGGATAAACTTTAGGTTATCCCATAGGGCTACTCTTTTGTTTCCCATTGTGTATTATACTCCCAACTTATAATATCCTTCACGCAATGTCAATGCCACTATGTGGCTTTGACCTGGTTAAAGATGACAAGGTCAAGTTAAAACAACTCTGCAAAAAATCCCTGAGTATATAAAAATACCATGACTCCAATATGAAGTATCAATATCAGCGGCATACCGATGACAAAATAAATATGCTTTGTCTTGTGCCTGAATGCATACATACCGAGTAAAGTACCGATACTTCCTCCTATGAAGCTAACAAGGAATAATGAACTTTCTCTTATACGCCACTTCTTTTTCTCTGCCTTTTTCTTATCGATACCCATTATGGCAAATCCGATGATATTCATTATTGCCAGATAGCTAAATAAAATGATGTATTTCATATTAATCTAGAATTTTCTCCAATTCACTCTTATATTTTTTTGATACTTTTGTAACCTTCTTTATGATATCCGATTCCATCTCGTCGATTACACCGTCATCGTTTTTCGCTGCCGATTCACACAAAGCGATGAAGTTATCTATCGACATTATCTGGTTCATTATCTGAACGTTTAGGAATGGATTTATTTTCTTTTCTGTTTTCATTATTTAGTCCTCATGATCAATATCAAGGCTATATATTTCATTTAATCTAATCTTTATTCCCTCTTTAAAACACAGTGTGCCATCCGAGATATCTATCCTCTTAAATACACCTTGTACGATTCTGTACTCTCCGCCTTCTTTTCTTTCATCCGGTACAAAATACTCGACTTTTATAGTTATATTCTCAGATGCATGTTCTTCAAGATATCCGATAGTCCTGTCCAGGTCTTCTCTTTTGGCATCATCGAAACTGATATCCAGTCTGTCGTCTGTCAGTCTGGCGGCCTCATCTATCTCTTCGTCATATCCTGTAAGTGCCGCAAATGGAGAAAACTGTGCCGCCCTGGCATCCATGGACATTCTCTTTCTGGTTTTTGAGACATGATGTGGTAAATCTATTATATCACTGTAATCGTTCACGCCTTATGGCCTCCTACCTGTCCGTTTCGCTCTCTGGTTGTGGCGCCTTCTTCAAAGTTCATCCCTCGAAGCATGGCACATTTACCATAGCGCTCCTTTATCTCTATGATGGCATTTTGGATATTGCGTTCCTTTTCCTTACTTTCACGCTTTTTCTGTTTTTCTTTTTCTAAAGCTTCATAGTCTGTAAAGAGGTCAAGCTGTTCGTATTCTGCGGCAGGTATCTTGTCCTCAGGTATAATGTTGTTTGCCACAACATACATCCTGCGAACGGTAAGACCAGGATCAACTATCCTCTCATACAGCTTTGTAACTGCATCCATCATAGCAGCTGTGGATGATGTATATTCATCCAGATTTATGGAGCCATGCGCCGACTTTGGTACCGAACGCCCATATCTGTCGGTCTCTATATCACCCTTGTAGGCTGCTGCCTTTTTAGGATCTGACAGGTTTTCTATATCATATCCGACAGTGAGCACCATCTGGTTTGTCACTACTTTTTTCTCCACCAGTGTGAGTGACAGCAGATCAGTCATCTCCCTGGCTATGAGTCTTCCCTTATCAAAGGGATATGGTGCTGACAGTACCTGTCCCTGGCTTAAGGAATGATTTTCCGGTATATAGCCTTTTATATCGGATATTTCCACAGGCTCCCAGCCCCAGGCATGATCTATCAAAAGCTCGGCATTTACTCCAAATGTTTTGTAAAGGAGTGCCTCATTATAATAATCAGTATCCTTACCTTCTGAGCATCTGGCAATATCTCCCATCGTCATCAGTCCCAGTTTTTCCAGACGTTTTGCATAGCCTCTGCCCACTCTCCAAAAGTCTGTGAGCGGTCTGTGTCCCCAGAGGAGTTTTCTGTATGACATCTCATCCAGCTCTGCGATACGCACTCCGTCCTTGTCAGCAGGCATATGTTTTGCTACTATATCCATCGCAATTTTAGCCAGATACATATTTGTACCTATACCTGCGGTGGCAGTTATGCCTGTATCTGCCAGCACATCCCTGATCATCTTAATCGCCAGATCATGCGCTGACATACCGTATAATTTCAGATAATCCGTAGCATCTATAAATACCTCATCAACTGAGTATACATGCATATCTTCAGGGGCAACATATTTTAGATAAATATCATAGATATGTGTACTGATCTCCATGTATTTTCTCATCTGGGGAGGTGCTACTATAAAGTCTATCTCCAAAGACGGATCTGCTTCAAGCTCAGTGTATGAATCAGATTTCCCGGTAAATTTCCCGCCCGGTGCATTTGCCCTTCGATAGGCATTTGCTTCCTTTACTTTTTGCACCGCTTCAAACAGTCTGCAGCGGCCTCCGAGTCCGTATGATTTTAACGAAGGAGAAACTGCCAGACATATCGTTTTTTCTGTTCTGGAAGGATCCGCTACCAGTAGGTTTGTGGTTAAAGGATCCCTTTTTCTTTCCACACATTCTACAGATGCATAGAAGGATTTTAAATCTATGGCGATATATGACTTCTGTGTATCTGACATGTGGGTGCTCTCCTGTTATTATTTCTCACTTATCCATCTGCGCTGCATCAGTGTAAGTCCCAGACCTATAGGGAATGCTACTGCCATAGAGACAAGGAAAAGTACGAAACCACTTCCTGCATAGGCGATACAGGTTACGAAGCTCGGAAATGCAAAGGCCAAACACTGTGAACCTGCAAATCCTGCTATAGCACCTCCGACACCTCCGGCTATACATGCCGAAAGCATGGCTCTCGGATTTCTCATAGTAACACCGAAAAGAGCCGGCTCAGTAACTCCCAACGCACATGAAAATGCAGCCTGATATGATATGTTTTTCTTTTCTTTATCTTTGAAAATAAGTGCCAATGCAAGTGCAGCCCCGCATTGTCCATACACCGCTCCGCCCAGTAGCGGCAGGAGCAGATCGTAACCGTTTGTTGCTATACTTGCGATACTTATGGGTACTATACTCCAGTGAGCTCCAACAAATACCATGGGTTGGATTATAAAGCCCATAAATACGCCTGCTACAATATGGTTCCATTCATATAAAAGATTAAAAAGATATGTCAGGAAATTGCCGATCCATGATCCTAACGGACCAAATAAAAGGAACGTAAACGGCAATACTATCAAACAGCAGAAAATAGGCTTCAAAAAACCCTTAACCGCATCAGGAAGTATTTTGTCAAAGGGCTTTTCAACAAAATGCAAAAGGCCTACTCCCAATATCACGGGGATCACGCTTGAATGGTAAATGGCAGGCTGGATATCAAAAACCAGAAACGGTAATTTCCCTCCGTTTTCCAGCACATTTAAAAGATCCGGATAAAGCATCGCAACAGGTATTAAAAGAGAAATATATAAATCGGTCTTCCACTGTTTTGATGCTGTAATCGCTAAAAACAACGGCAGGAAATAAAAGAATCCGTCAGATACAGCGTAAAACACCATATACAGACCGTCTTCCTTTGACAGCACCCCTGCTCCGGCCAGCAGTATCAATACACTTTTGATGATACTGGCTGCTGTCAGATAATTAATTATCGGAACAAATATACCTGATATCTGTTCGATCACAAGCTTATATATGCCTGCTTTTTTCTTGGTCTCACTTTTTTGATCCATGATTTCTTATGTTTCTTCGTCCTTATAAATCACAATATTCTTTCCATGCTGCTTACCGTAATACATACGCTCATCAGCAACCTTTATTACTTCCTCGGGAGTCTTGTAAATATCCTTGTTTTCCTCGAGACCGATGGTAATAGTTACGCTTATTCGCTTATTATAGAATACGGTCGGATTTGTCTCGACGCATTTCCTTACATATTCCATTTTTTCCCTTGCAACAGCCAGATCATAATCCTTCATAAGAATGACCATCTCTTCTCCGCCCCATCTGCATATAGGACATCCGGTCATTTCATTTTTTATAAGCTTGGTTATATGTCTTAATACCTCATCACCGCAGTCATGACCATACGAGTCATTTATACGCTTGAAATTGTCTATGTCACAGAATGCTACACAGAAATGACGTGTCCATTCCGTTTCCATAAGTGTCTCCATCATGGGTAAAAATCCGCGTCGGTTAAGCAGGTTTGTCAGTGCATCAAACTGCGCATCCACTGACAGCTGCTGGTTTCTCTGTTCGAGGTTAACCTTTTCTGATTCGCTTGAATAAATGTATATCACATTGTAGAATATGACCGAAAATATCGCCACAAATGACGAAAATACAACCAGTACACCGCCCAGAGCATCTGACAGCACATAAACAGGCATCTTATCCTTAAATATGAGGAACAGAGCCACATATATGCTGAAATGCAATACCAGACTAACTACTATTATCCATCTTTTGTTTCCCTTGAAAAGGAAGCAGCCGAAATAGATGATGATAGGCACTATGGCACACATGAAGCAGTATGGTCCGCATCTCCACCCAAGGTAATATGTCTCAAATATCGTAAATGTAGTAACCTCCAGCAGGATACTCACATAAACCGGTAAAATAAGCTCATATTTACATAATATCGTACAGAAAATATATACTATTACACTTAACAAATTAAAAAATATCAGCGGCCTTACACCACCAATGATCATTATAGCAAGCAGGACCAAATGTACAACGCCCATGATCGCCACAGTAAACATAAAGCTGTTGTGTACAAGAAAATGCAATGCTTTATCAATTATTCCCTTATTATGCACACTGTCACCCCGTTTCTTTTTTAATCATTGCTGCTTTTTGTTTAGGACCCGTTATAATCCCTTTGCATAGTAAACCGTATCGACACCCTGACCGCTGTCATCCTTTATACTTTCAATAAGATTAAATTCAAATTTCTTTAAGATATGAATATTTGAATCATTAGTTGACCATGTACGTGTTGAATAAATCTTACCCCATCTTGTAGTAAACAGTTTATTATACATTTTCTGTGTAAGACCTTTATTCCTGCTCTTTCTTGCTACTACTATGGTTGATATGTAGTCTGTAAGGAACTGCTTGTCTTTTATTGACAAAACATAATCCTTTATATATGACAGGAATCCGACTACCTCATTATTATCAACAACCAGGATAAAGCTCTGCTTTAAAAGCTCGTCAAGATAAGCATATGGTATACAGTCACTGACTGCCTTTGAATTATCTACATCAGATGACTTCTCGGTAGTACCCTGTCTCTCTGTCAAAGGAGGCACAAACTCCTTATCTACTTCTATTACGATATCCCTGATATCTCTTTTTTGAGAAGGGCTTAATTCATCAGCAACGATGATCTCCGGTATGTATCCGCTGTCGACAACAGCCTGATCAGAGTCCAAACGGCATAAACTCTTAAAGAAACCTATCTGATCCCTGTTAGCTTCCTCACCTACCGGATAACGCAAATTACAATGGAATACATGGCCGGCTTCTGCATCCTCTTTAGTGCCATATATCTTGTATTCAGCCTTAATGCCCTTTCCTCTTAAGTAAGCTGCCATAGGCTCACATTCAGTAACCAGGAAATCATTTGCTGCAGAAAATACAAATGTAGGCGGATAATCAGCAGTTATATTTTCAAGGATCTCGGTTCTGGGATCATCTACCAGATCTGCTGAACCAAAGTAATCCATCATCATTTCATTATTTCCGTCTTCAAATCTGGTGCGGATCTTATACATGCCACATGCTAAGGAAACACCTTTGAGGATTACATCTTCCGGTACTTCAAAGCCAAAACACTTAGCATATTCTTTATTGGAATAAATGCAGGCAAACTGGCTGACAAGCTGAGCACCTGCAGAGTCTCCCACCATAAATACTCTGGATTTATCCATTCCGTATTCTACTGCATTTTGAGATATCCACTTAAATACTGCTAAAATATCTTCCAATGGAGCAGGAAATTTGTTTTCAGGTGCCAGTCTGTAATTTAAATTGACTACATTAAATCCAAACTCTGCCAGATGCATACAATAAAATCTGTACAGCTCCTTGTCACCGTAGAAATATCCTCCGCCATGTATATTAACTATTACGGGCAGTTTTTTCTCATCTCTGAAAACAGGCCTGTATACATCCAGCAGATTCCACTGATCATACGGACCGTATGATATATTTCTAAACTTTACTATAGACTCCGGCTCTTTAAGACCTGCATCTCTCTTTGCATCGCTTGCTGCCCAAGCCTTTCTCATCTCTATAACTCTCTCAGGTATATTTTCCATCATTAGCCCCCTTACCATATATATACGAACCCAAGATATATTCTACCATAAAACGATTAATTTGTCACTATTTTATTAAGATTAATAAACTTTTCTCTCACCCATTGACCACATACGGAATTCGTGGTAAAATCTTAAGTAATTCGTTTTACTAAATACGAACTTTTTAAACGTTTTTAAGGAGGACAAGGAATTGAAAGAAAAGAGTTTCAGATCAATCAGTAAAGCTCTCTTTGCTTTTGCTGTCGCACTGCTCGCTGTCATAGTGATAAATGCAGTGCCTGTAAATGCAGACAATGGCAAAACCGTGAGAGTTTCTACCGCTAAGGAGTTAAAGGCAGCCTTAAAGAAAGCCGATGTGGGTACCGTTATTTTCAGAACCCAGGCTTACATCGATGTTACCATCAAGGCTAACAAAGCTGCAAAGGAAAAGTCAATTATAGTTGACGCACCCAATGCAAACATTGTAAACAAAGCTACATTTGCTCATCTTAACATTCAAAATGCCCAGAAGTTTACAGAGGCAGCAAACGGAAATCATATCGATTTAAGTGCCCGTAACTGTAATCTGGTAATTGCTAAAAACAAAACCGTAGCCGAGATCAATTTCTATTCTGATATAAATGTACAGGACGGTATTTACAGCATCAGAAAAGGCGGCAAAGTCGAGGTTCTTAACGTTTGTTATGACGAAGCCGAATATCCTCAGTGGAGTGAATTTGATGCAGATAAAAGACTCGTAACCATCACTTTTAACGATAACAATGATATTTCTTACACCTACTATTTTCAGTTAGATAAGGCTGGCCGTATATTGAGTATTGAAGATGCTCACCTCGATCCGGGTGCAAAGATTTCTTTCAAATATAACAAAAACGGTGATATTGTAAAGAGGACTGTCGAGGATGGCAGAGGTGTAGCGACTACCGAGTATGAATACTGTGCAGTCGGGATGCCTGTAAAGGTTATCACTACAAGCGATGATGTAAACAGCATTCAGACTATAGAATATGATACAGCCGGTAATCCCGTACTTTTTAATCACTACAGCGAGCTTTACAGCACCGGTGCCGATGAGCCTTATGCTACTCTCACAGGTGAATATGATGCTGATCATAGAATAACCAGGATTGATACCATCGGTCTTGACGGCAGATGCATTATTGCATATAAATACAACAAAAAAGGCTTTAGAATCGAAGCTATGACTGATTTTATGGGTGGTGAATATAATTATACCGAAACCTATAAGTATAACAAGAAGGGTGATCTTATAAAATCCACCTTTAAGGATACCAATGATGGTTCTTCGTGTGTTTATGAATATACCTATGATGAGTTCGGTGAGCTGATCGATACTAAGATAGTTGATCCCACCGGGAAATACACAGAAACAGATTGATCAATACTAACGAAAAACGGGTAGGAGTTTAGACTCTTACCCGTTTTTTAGATCCTTTGCTATAAGTCGATATTAAGAAAAATTTGAGGTATCGATTTTCTGGTAACCGCCTAAACTGGTAGGCTTTGAGAATATCCGGTCTGCCAGATCTTTTCCAAGGAACTTGTTTGTGATCTCGTTGGTTTTTGCTGTGATATCAATATCTGCAAATGCATCCGGATATACTGTCTTTGCAATGAACCAGGTATTTGCAAGAGCAAGTTCAAAGTTTGTGTAGTATGCGTTATATGGCATCTCTAAATAAACTTCTCCGTTGGTCCATGCCTTGCAAACATCAAACATCTGGGGATTTTCAGCATATAAAGGCTTAATGTTCTTTAATGCAGCTGCATCAATGATAATGATATCCATCGCATCACCGAGAGATACAAACTTCTCTTCTTCGATAGCCTGTATGCCGTTCTTTTCAAGGTCATTTACAACATTCTTTACATTTGCGATGTTAAATACATTGTAATTCTGTGCTGTCATCAGATGATTGGTGGTTCCCCAGTTTCCTAAACCACAGATATATACTGAAGGCTTTTCTTCATCTGCTATTCCGGCTGTCCTTGATGTGATCTCAGCCTGCTCTGACTCTACAAAACCTACAAGAGCTTCTGCTTTTTCTTCCGCACCAAATATGGTACCAAGCAGTCTCATTGATCCCTTGAAGTTATCATCAAATACTCCTCCGGGGCCAACCTTCATGGTAATGACAGGTACTCCCAGCTGCTCCTGAAGTGCATCTTCCTTTTCTACATCCTCATACTCGGAAATAACGATGTCAGGGTTACATGAGAGTATTTTCTCTGCCTCTGCTGCCTGTGCATTTGGTCCGCCCACACCACAAGAAGGAAGTGTGCTGAATACATCACCGTATGCAAGTACATAAGGACGGGGTGTTGCATCAAACATCTTAGGTCTTTCTTCAAGTGTCTCGTTGTCGATATCCTCAACTCCGCAAAGATTGTTTACGTCTCCGATATAGCAGTACATACGAAGCGCTCCAGCTCCTATGCAGACTACCTTAGTATAGCTGCCCGGAGTAACTGTAACAGTCCTTCCTATCATATCGGTGATCTCAATCTCCTTAGGGGCAGGCTCTGCTGTAACCTCAGGAGTTGTCTCAACCGTTTCTGTAGGTTGTGCTTCTTCAGTAGGCTGTGCCTCTTCTGTGGGCTGTGCCTCCTCAGTAACTACAGGTGTTGTTTCTGCCTCTTTGGTAGGCTCAGGTGTAACCTCTGTGGTCACGTTTGTGTCGTTGTTTTTTGCAGGCTCATTTGAGCTGCAGGCACAGAGTCCGATCGCCATTATCAATACAAGACTCAATGCCATGATTTTTCTGATTGCTTTTTTCATTTTTCCTCCCTTTTTCATGTTACTCTTTTTTTGATTATATACTATAGTCAGCAATTCCATTTATATTTATGATCCATTTCAAGATGACATGATTGCTCACTTTTATATATAGTCTTTTTTAAGCAATAATGATGGATCTCCCATCATGCTCGATGATCTCAACATCCGCATTAAATATTTCTTTAATAACTTCTTTAGTTACTATCTCCGGGCCTCCCGAATACACTATCTTTCCTTCCTTTATGAAAAAAAATTTGGTACCCAGATCCAGTGCCTGATTCAGATCATGAAGAGATGTTAGTATTCCTATCCCTTTTTCTTTTGCTACTTTTTTTGCTTCTTTTAAAATGAGCTGCTCATTAGCTATATCCAGGTTACCGGTAGGTTCGTCAAATATGAGAAGCTTAGGCTCCTGTACCAGGGCTCTTGCTATAGCGATCTTCTGTCTTTCTCCACCTGAGAGTTCATTGGCATTACGAGATGCAAGCTCTGTAAGGCCCATATCATTTAAAACCTCTTCGGTGATCTTTTCATCTTCTTTTCCTGCTCTCAGTCCAAAATAAGCCATCCTGCCCATGAGAACTGTGTCATATACTGTCAGGTCACCAAACTGTATATCCTGTGGAACATATGCTATATAGCCGGCTCTCTCCCTGCGGCTGAGTCTCAGTAAGTCTTTACCGTCATATAAAATGCTGCCGCTTTCAGGCTTTTCTATACCTAAAATATTCTTAAAAAGTGTAGTTTTTCCAGAACCGTTTTTTCCTAAAAGTATCCCTATCTCACCTTTTTCCAAAGTAAGATTTATGTTATCAAGTATCAAAGGGGCTCTGCGACTGTATCTGAAAGTAATATCTTTAATTTCCAGCATTACGATCTGTCCCCCTTCCTAAACAATATGATAGCAAGGAAGAACGGAGCTCCCAGCATGGATGTGATGGCTCCGACCGGTAACGCCGATCCGTTTCCCATACTTCTTGAAAGCGTGTCAGCCAGCAAGAGCAATATACTTCCTGCCAGCGCAGACGCAGGGATGGATACTCTGTGGTCCTGTCCTATTATCTTCTTTATGACATGAGGACAGATGATACCTACAAATCCGATCATACCCAGGAATGAAACACATACTGCAGTTATCATGGATGCCATGAGCATGGATACGAATCTCAGAGTATTTACATTAACTCCCATACTCTTTGCCGCTGCATCACCTGTAAGCAGTGCATTTAGTCTCCAGCTTGTGATGATAAAAACCGTCAGTCCGACAACCACAACTATGGCCATGATAATATCTGTTTTGTAAGTAGCACGTCCCAGATCCCCGAATGTCCATATGACTGCTGCCGAAAGTCCGACATCCGTCGCATAAAACTGGAGTATCGTCGTAGCTGCCGTCCATACCGAACCTATGGCTACACCCGCAAGTACAACTACGCCGGGTCTGAATGATCTAAGCCTGCAGAGCCCGAGTATCAGCACTATGGAAAATGTAGAGAAGATAAATGCCATAAGTGATGTGGAATATGGATTTGCTCCGACGGTGTAACTGTTTAAGTTATTTCCTGTCGATAGGAATCCTCCGGCAAATGCTATGATTGAAAGATTTGCTCCGAATACTGCAGCATTTGAAACACCAAGTGTTGCAGGGCTCGCCATAGGATTGTTCAGGTTGGTCTGCATGATAAGTCCTGCTACCGAAAGTCCCGCTCCCGCTATAATGGCTGCCAACACTCTGGGGATACGTATGTTTTGGATAATGCGTACCTGTGCTGCGCTGCCCTTTCCAAACAGAGCATCAAAACACTCTTTAATCGACATATGTGACGAGCCCACAAAAAGGCAGACAAATCCAAGGGTTATAACCGATATAACAAGAATAATTATAACCATTGCGTTCTTTCTTCTGTTTTTCTGTAAGGCTTCTTTCAAACTTAATCCTCTCTTTTTCTATGCCGTTTCTATTCCAAGTAAAAGTAACCTTGAAAACGCAGTTATTTTTTAAACATATTGGTAAAAGAAAAGGTATATCCTCCTTTTTGGGGAAGATATACCTTCATGGTATATATTATTTTTCAAAATTCTTAATTAATTCAAAAATACTATCACTCCGGATAACGGATTGACAGACCTTTGTATACAGTTATTAAACTATAAAAATATTCTCGGATACTTCAGTATCGCAGTTATCGGCTTCTGCCGGCATTTATATAATTCCTGTAGATTATCACAGATTGTATACTAATTGTCAAGTATTTTTTTCAGATATGATACTGCATCATCAACCAGCCTGCCTGTATTCATATCTCCGACACCTGCTATATAGTTCTGACAGCTGTTAAATGGTATGAGTATTCTTTTCGCAGATGACTGAGCTACTGCCTTAGCCATCGTAGGTGTTATCTCGCCCAGCATGGAATCAGCAACTACTATACCTATGGGACCTATTATGATATCAGCCTGTTTGGATGCAACAACTACAGAGTTTTCTCCTGTGGCAGCCTCATCAGCCCCTGCTTTAAGCATCGCTGAAGTAGCTATGGTATTGGTACCCACAGCCAAAACATGTACATCAGGATAGTCTTTTTTTATGGTGGTAATTATCTGTTTTCCCAGACCTCCACCCTGTGCATCCATGACTAAAATGTTCATAGTATCACCTATTTTCTGTATACGAAACTGCGACATATCACAGCAAGCTCGATTGATTTTTTACCTTAGCATCATATTATACAGCTGATACACCGTTACACTTAGGAATAGTATTTATAGAACCGTCTGCGTTATATGTAAACTCTGCTACACATACACTTCTGTGGAACAGGCTGCCTCCGGGAAGCTCTCCTGTGTGATAGAACAGGAATGAATGACCCTTGAAATCAGCAATACCGGGGTGATTTGTAAATACACCGCCCTCCTCTGTCATGAGTACTCCGCCATACTTCCAAGGACCAGTAGCATTTTCAGAGGTCGAGTATGCAAGATGCTCATCCTTTTTATCTACTCCAAATGCAGCGTAAACCATGTAGTAAAGGCCGTTTCTCTTGTAGAACCAGGGGCCCTCACCGTATGAAGTACCTGTCATGTGGCTGCCCTTTGCAAATGACTCCTCTGTCATGGGCACCTTAACAATACCTACTTCTTCGTTGTAGGAAACCATATCCTCATTTAAAAGTACATATCTGAGCTCGGGATTTCCAAAGTAAAGATATGCCTGTCCGTCATCATCGATAAATACGGTAGGATCAATATCATTCCAATCGGGCTCGTCAACTATCGGATATCCAAAATCCTTGAAAGGACCTGTGGGGCTGTCAGAAATACCAACAGCTATGGACATACCGCCGTTCTTTTTATGTACGGGACAATAAAGATAAAACTTTCCGTTTCTCTCAATGCACTGAGGAGCCCATGCTCTTGAATCAGCCCACTCGATATCATCCAGTGAGAAAATCTTACCATGATCGGTCCAGTTAACCATATCCTTTGTAGAGAAACAGCGCCAGTCGTTCATGGTATAGAAATCATTGACAAGCTCATCCTCATCATGTGTGGTATAAAGATAAAGAGTATCACCATACACCATAGGGGCAGGATCAGCAGTGTAAATATTTTTAATAATCGGATTTGAATGGAATCCTTTTTCTTCTGTTGACATATATATCCTCCGTATATTGATTTTTCAGTACTTATCAAATAAACATTTCTCGCCTTGATATCATAAAATATATTTAACAAATTTGAGTTAATATCACCTCGAAAACGCCTTCAGCATTTCCTCGGTAACAAAGCGATGCTCCGTATCCTCGAACTTGTTACATTATATCATATATCAATTTTATTTTCATATAAAAAACATGGTTTATCTTGTTATGTCGAATGATCACGAAATGAACACTTGACTTTGTTCCATCGTAAAAAGATGGAGTTAAAATTTCTTGAAATATCAAAGAGCAGCCTTGATAGCAGCAAGTAATTCATCATAGGTCTCGTAAGCAGGAAGCTGAGGATAATCAGCCTTAATCTGCTCAGTGCTCTTGAACAGGAAACCTGCCTTGCTAGCTAAGATCATGGCTAAGTCGTTGTGGCTGTCACCACTTGCTATGGTTTCAAAACCAATTGACTGTAAAGCCTTTACAGTGCTGAGTTTTGATTTCTCGCAACGCATCCTAAAGCCTGTGATCTCTCCGTTTTCCGCTACTTCAAGTTCATTACAGAAAATGGTAGGATATCCTAACTTTTTCATCAGAGGGCCTGCAAACTGAGAGAAAGTATCACTCAGGATAAGCACCTGTGTAATAGATCTGAGCTCATCCAGAAACTCCTTTGCACCGGGCATAGGATCGATCTTGGCTATAGTCTCCTGGATTTCCTTTAAGCCTAATCCATGCTCCTTAAGAATCTTTATCCTAAATTTCATAAGCTTGTCATAATCAGGCTCATCTCTGGTGGTTCTCCTCAGCTCCGGTATCCCGCTCGCCTCCGAGAACGCAATCCAAATCTCAGGAACTAAAACTCCCTCTAAATCAAGGCATACGATATTCATTTCTGTCTTTCCTCCGAACTTTATTTCTGTTGTGTGTTTTTACAAAGCAGATATACTTTTGCAAAAATCACGTGTGTTTTATTGTTATCTGTAACTATATTCCCATTACCAAGATATGTTTTTTATACACCACACAAAAACACAGATTACAGTATATACATAATACTTGGTTTTGTCAAATATAACATAAATCTCATTGTATTTTTTGTCACATAGCTGTTTTAATCCTGTAAATTTTTAAAAATTCACACCTCATCAGTCAGCTTCACTGACAGCTTCCCCTTAAGGGGAAGCCTTTACGAGGACAATGAAAGCAGGGATGGTTGGAGTGGCAGAGCGGTCTGAAAATATAAAGCGAGCAGCAGATATGCTACGGCTGTATATACATTTATACAAGGCAAAAATCGATTAACCAAATCGATTTTTGAGCGAAGCCTAAGTGCGGCCGGCATCAGACGGGCGCACGATTGCGAGCGTCCGAAGTATAAGTGCATAGACAGCCGTATAGCATATCCTGCGAGCGATAACGATTTTCAGACCACTCTGCCACTCCCACCATCCCCCTACCCCCATAA
>JAEEGJ010014036.1_pt1 | contig 19166 bp, 17 predicted proteins | sample 8958761 | NCBI WGS metagenome assembly JAEEGJ01 (sample SAMN16246546, study PRJNA631951) | gut metagenome | biome: gut microbiome; feature: rumen; material: RS-attached | host: Bos | place: Iran: Karaj | collected 2018-10 | reverse complement strand
ACTCTACATTGTAAATTTTATGTTTTCAACAGAAAATTTACACTCTGCGTCGTCGCTCGGCAATGCTCAAGCAAGCTTGACATTGCGCTCGCTCCTAGCAGAGTTGTATAATCTCCGTTATTTTCTCTGTCTCAGAACGCTCCGGTAGTATTCGAATTTGACGGTTTGACTTCTCATTACCCGTAGAGTTCCATCATGAGATGAACTCCACGCTTCTTGTACTACTTCTTTCTCTGTCTATGTAAGTCTTTCAAAGAACTCTTCTTCTTGCTTGCCATCAGGTGTCGCCCTGAAAGCGGATGCAAAGGTACGACTATTTTCCGAATCACCAAAACTTTTCCAAGAAAATTTTTAGGTTTTAACAAATATTTAAAACTGCCATTGATTTATATCAAAGTAGAAGTTGTATACACCTTTATTTTATTATAAGAGGGGATGAGGATGAAGAGAAGAAGGAGATACACGAAAGAAGGAGGGAGAGGAGTGAAGGATGGAAGTGTGGAAGGAAAAATATGTGTTGAGAGGTGGAAGACAGAAAGAAAATGTGGTAAAAAGATGAAATAATGTAAAAAAGACACGTGATTGTTTGGTGATATGGCTATTTTTGTATAATTTTGCACCCGCAATTGCATAAATATACCAACAATGAAAGTTAAAAACGATAGACTTGAAGCGCTCAGGATGATTATTTCGAGTCAGGAGCTGGGCAGTCAGGATGAACTTCTGACTGCGCTGAAGAATGAAGGATTCCAGCTGACCCAGGCCACACTGAGCCGTGATTTGAAGCAGCTGAAGGTGGCCAAGGCAGCCACCATGCGCGGCAACTATGTATATGTGTTGCCCAACGACACAATGTATAAGCGCGTATCGACTCCCCACTCCATCCGCGAGATGATGCAAGTTCCCGGCTTTGTGAGTATCAACTTCTCTGGCAACATCGGTGTCATCAAGACGCGTCCTGGCTATGCAAGTTCTATCGCATACAATATCGACAACAACCACGTAGACGAAATATTAGGTACGATAGCCGGCGACGACACCATTTTCATCGTTGTCAAGCAAGGTGTAACGAAGAATGAGGTGATAGAAGCGCTAAGCGAGGTAGTACCAAACATGAAATAACTCATCATTCAGAATTGATAATGCATAATGCATAATTAAAATGGAACAGGAAATAGAAGTTTTTGTGGCAGGTCCGGAGCACGAGGTCTATGTAGACACGATTCTGCAGACAATAGCCGATGCTGCCAAAGTAAGAGGGACAGGCATAGCCAAGCGTACCCACGAGTATCTGGCCACTAAGATGAAGGAGGCCAAGGCCGTGATAGCCTTGTCGGGTGAGCGCTTTGCGGGTTTCAGCTACATTGAGACCTGGGGCAACAAACAGTATGTGACGACCTCGGGCCTGATAGTCCATCCCGACTTTCGCGGATTAGGAGTGGCCAAGAAAATCAAGGACCTTACATTCTCGCTGGCCCGCACCCGCTGGCCGCACGCCAAGATATTCTCGCTGACAAGCGGTGCCGCCGTGATGAAGATGAACACCGAACTGGGCTATCAGCCCGTTACCTTTGCCGACCTGACAGACGATGAGGCATTTTGGCGTGGCTGCGAGGGCTGCGTGAATGTCGATGTGCTTCACCGCACGGACAGGAAGTATTGCATCTGCACGGCTATGCTCTACGACCCTGAAGAGCATCTGCCCGCCAAGATTCCCGAAGAAGTGATTGAGAGAATAAAGAAATTGAAGGATTGAAGGAAAATTTTAAGAAATAAAGATATGGCAAACAAGAAAGTAGTAGTAGCATTCAGTGGTGGACTGGACACCAGCTACACCGTGATGAAGTTAACCCAGGATGGCTGGGATGTCTATGCAGCATGCGCTAACACCGGAGGCTTCAGCGCCGAGCAGTTGAAGACCAACGAAGAAAACGCCTATAAGTTGGGGGCCAAGGCCTACGTGACATTAGACGTAACGCAGGAGTATTATGAGAAGTCGCTGAAATACATGATTTTCGGCAACGTGCTGCGCAACAACTGCTACCCCATCAGTGTGTCGTCGGAGCGCATCTTCCAGGCCATCGCCATTGCACGCTATGCCAAGGAGATAGGAGCCGATGCAATCGCCCACGGTTCGACTGGTGCCGGCAACGACCAGATCCGCTTCGACATGACCTTCCTGGTGATGGCTCCCGGTGTGGAGATTATCACACTGACGCGCGACAAGAAGCTGACGCGCAAGGAGGAAGTAGACTATCTGAACGAGCATGGTTTCTTTGCCGACTTTACCAAGCTGAAGTATTCATACAATGTAGGTATCTGGGGCACCTCGATATGCGGCGGCGAACTGCTCGACCCCACGCAGGGTCTGCCTGAGGATGCCTATCTGAAGCATGTCACCAATCCCGAGAAGGAGTCGCTGCTGAAGATTGAGTTCGAAAAGGGCGAGATTGTCGGTGTCAATGGCGAGAAATTTACCGACAAGGTGAAAGCTATCCAGAAGATTGAGGAGATTGGTGCTTCGTATGCCATCGGCCGCGATGCCAACGTGGGCGACACCATTATCGGCATCAAGGGTCGCGTAGGTTTCGAGGCTGCTGCTCCGAAGCTCATTATCGAGGCTCACCGCCTGCTGGAAAAGTCGACCTTGTCGAAGTGGCAGCAGTACTGGAAGGATCAGGTGGCCAACTGGTACGGAATGTTCCTGCACGAGAGCCAGTATCTGGAGCCTGTGATGCCCGATATCGAGGCCATGCTGACCTCGAGCCAGCGCCATGTGACGGGTACTGCCATCCTGAAGCTGCGCCCCTACGGTTTCGAGACTGTGGGCATCGACTCGGCGAACGACCTGACGAAGTCGAAGCTCGGCGAATACGGCGAGACACAGACCGGTTGGACTGCCGACGAGGCCAAGGGATTCATCAAGGTATCGAGCACGCCGCTCCGCGTCTATTACGGCATACATAATGACGAGAAGAGATAAAATAATAGCGACTACGAATTTCACGAATTACACTAATTGCAACATGCAGTTCATTCGTGAAATTCGTATAATTCGTAGTGAAGTATGATTAGAGTAGGAATATTAGGTGCAGCAGGGTACACGGGCGGAGAGCTGATCCGCCTGCTGCTGAACCATCCCGAGGCAGAGATAGTCTTTGCCAACTCAGAGTCGAATGCCGGAAATCCGGTAAGCAATGTTCACGAAGGACTTGTCGGCGAGACGGACCTGCTGTTTACCAGCGAGATGCCTTTCGACCAGGTGGATGTCGTGTTCTTCTGTTTCGGACATGGAAAGAGCGAGCAGTTCCTGAAGGAGCATACCATCCCCGAGCATGTCAAGATTATCGACCTGGCACAAGACTTCCGAGTGAAGAGCGAAGCGTTAAGAGTAAAGAATTACGACTTCACCTACGGACTGCCCGAAACCCATCGAGAACAGATTCGCGCCGCCCGACACCTGGCCAATCCCGGCTGCTTTGCCACCTGCATCCAGCTGGCCATGCTACCGGCACTGAAGGCCGGCATCATCAGCGGCGACATCCACGTGAACGGCATCACTGGCAGCACGGGAGCAGGTCAGAAGCCTGGTGCCACCACCCATTTCTCGTGGCGGAACGACAACATCTCCGTCTACAAAACGTTCACCCACCAGCATCTACTGGAGATCAACCAGACCGTGCAGGAGCTCCATCCCGGCTACGACGGCCGTGTGCTCTTTATTCCCCAACGCGGCTGCTTTACCCGCGGCATCTTCGTCACCGCCTATGCCAAGTGCGACAAGCCGTTAGAGGAGGTGCAGCACATCTATGCCGACTACTATCAGGATGCCACCTTCACCCACTTCGTGACGAAGAGCCCCGACATGAAACAAGTGGTGAACACCAACAAGGCCATCGTCTACATAGAGAAATATGAGGACCAGCTGCTCATGATCAGCTGCATCGACAACCTGCTGAAGGGTGCCGTAGGGCAGGCCGTACAAAACATGAACCTGATGTTCGGCATTGACGAGACAGCTGGACTCCGCCTGAAAGCATCTGCGTTCTGAGAGGTAAGCAACATGAAGTTATCTTCCGTTTCAGCGGAGTCTTGCTTTGCCAACGAACAGACCTTTTTCCGTTCTTTCAAGGCTATCACAGGCAAAAGCCCAAGGAATGGTTTCAAACGATAACGCAAGACAGGGCAATTCCGGTCCGCCAGAACAACGAGATGAAAAGCTTCCGAAAGTTGAGTAAAGATACGCAAAAGATGCAAGAAGTAGTCTTTTTATAAGTTTTTTGCAGTTTCTTTGCTCGAAAGTGCTTGTTTTTTTGTACCTTTGCCCCGTTATAAACCAAGGAAAGAAAGACAAGATGAAATTATTCGATGTGTATCCCCTGTTCGACGTGAACATCGTGAAGGGACAGGGCTGTAAGGTTTGGGATGACAAGGGACAAGAGTATCTGGATTTGTATGGCGGCCATGCCGTGATTTCCATCGGTCACTCTCACCCCCACTATATCAAGAAAGTGACAGAGCAGCTGAACCGGATAGGTTTCTACTCCAACTCCGTCATTAACAAGCTGCAGGTGGAGCTGGCCGAGCGCTTAGGCAAGCTGAGCGGCTACGACGACTACCAGCTGTTCCTCATCAACAGCGGAGCCGAAGCCAACGAGAACGCACTGAAGCTGGCCTCGTTCACCAACGGCCGCACACGCGTGCTTTCTGCCGAGAAGGCTTTCCACGGCCGTACAAGTCTGGCCGTGGAGGTGACCAATAATCCTAAGATTATCGCCCCCATCAACGACGGTGGCCACGTCACCTACCTGCCACTGAACGACTTAGCGGCATGGGAAGCCGAGCTCAGCAAAGGCGATGTATGTGCCGTCATCTTAGAGTGCATCCAGGGTGTGGGCGGCATCAAGCTCGCCACCCCAGAGTTTGCCCAGGGACTGCAGAAAGCCTGCAAGCAGTATGGCACGACGCTCATCTGCGACGAGATACAGTGCGGCTACGGCCGTAGCGGCAAGTTCTTCGCTCACCAGTGGCTGGGCATCCGCCCCGACATGATTACGGTAGCCAAGGGCATTGCCAACGGTTTCCCGATGGCAGGAGTGCTGATAAGCCCGGAATACCAGCCCGTCTACGGACAGCTGGGCACCACTTTCGGCGGCAACCATCTGGCCTGTGCTGCCGCACTGGCCGTACTCGATGTCTTTGAGGAAGAGAACTTAGTAGAGAATGCCCGCGAGGTAGGCAGCTACCTGATGGAGGGCATCCGGACAGCATGTTGCAACTCAGTCGCAACAGACGGGACAGGCCACATCCAGGACATCCGCGGACGGGGACTGATGATCGGCATCGACCTCGACATTCCCCACAAGGATGTGCGCCAGCCGCTCATCTATCAGGAGCACTGCTTCACGGGCTGCGCTGGCCAGAACATCCTGCGCCTGCTGCCCCCGCTCTGCCTGACCAAGCAAGAAGCTGACCAATTCATTGACAAACTGACAAAGATACTGAAGACACTATGAAGATCTCGATTATCGGAGCCGGTGCCATGGGAGGCGCGCTGGCCGAAGGACTCATCAAGGGCGATTACATCCAGAACGAAGACATCTGTGTGGCCGACCCGTCACGCGACTGCCGCGACCATTTTGCCAATCTGGGCATCACCGCCACCCCCAGCAACCAGTTGGCAGCACAAGGTGCCGACGTGGTATGTGTCGTCGTGAAGCCCTGGCTCGTGGAGCAGGTTTTGAAAGGCATCAAGGACGTACTGGACTACAGCCGCCAGCAGCTAATCGTGGTAGCTGCCGGCGTGAAGTCGGACGACATCAAGAGCTGGCTCGACAAGAACGGCGAGATGATTCCCACATTCCTCGTCATCCCCAACATCGCCATTGCCCAGCTGCAGTCAATGACCTTTATCGTGCCCGCCGTGGCCGCAGAGCCGACACACACTGAGCAAATAAAGAAGCTGTTCGACTCGATGGGACACAGTCTGATTACCGACGAAGGCCACTTGGCCGCTGGTACCACGCTGGCATCGTGCGGCATTGCCTATGCCATGCGCTATATCCGTGCCGCCTCGGAAGGCGGCGTGGAGTTAGGCTTCAAGGCCGACCAGGCCAAACAGATTGTGATGCAGACCATGCGCGGCGCAGTAGAACTGCTGGAAGCCAGCGGACTGCACCCCGAGGCCGCCATCGACCTGGTGACCACGCCGGGCGGAGTCACTATCAAGGGACTGAACGAGATGGAGCATGCCGGTTTCACCTCGGCCGTCATCCGCGGCCTGAAGGCAGGAATGAAATAAGAGGCGAGAAGAGTAAGCGGTAAGAGAATTTTAAATTGAAAAATGAAGATATGGACGAACAACTGAAACAGATAGGCGAAAGACTGAGAGGTCTGCGCGACGTGTTAGACATTCCCGTCAGCGAGATGGCCGAGACCATCGGCATATCATCGGAGAAATACGAAAAGATAGAGGCTGGCGAGCTGGACATCACCATCTCGAACCTGATGAAGATAGCCAAGAAGTATGGCATCTCGACGGAAGAGCTGATTTTTGCCGAGACCCCGCACATGAAGTCATACTTCGTAGTACGCAAAGGACAGGGCGTGAGCATCGAGCGCACCAAAGCCTACAAGTACCAGTCGCTGGTCAGCGGATTTGTCAACCATAAGGCCGACGTGTTCATCGTCACCGTTGAACCTAAGCCGGGTGCGCGCACTGTCTATAAGAACACCCACTCAGGCCAGGAGTTCAATATGGTTTTAGAGGGCAAGATGGAACTCTACATCGGCGGCAAGACCATCGTCTTAGAGGAGGGCGACAGCATCTACTTCGACTCCACCAAGCCCCACGGCATGCTGGCCGTCGGCGACAAACCGGTGAAGTTCCTCGCCTTTACGGTAGAATAATTAACGGAACACAAAGCGAAGACACAAAGAATATGATAGAAAGATTTCTGAAGCAGACAAGCTTCACCTCAGTGGAGGACTACAACAAGAATCTGGAGTTCATCATCCCCGAGAACTTTAACTTCGCCTACGACGTGATGGACGCCTGGGCAGAAGAGAAACCCGACGGTCTGGCCCTGCTGTGGACTAACGACCAGGGAGAGGAGATACGCACCACCTTCAAGGAACTGAAGGAGCAGTCGGATCAGGCTGCCAGCTATCTGCAGACGCTGGGCATCGGCAAGAACGACCCAGTGATGCTGATCCTGAAGCGTCGCTACGAGTGGTGGGTGGTGATGCTCGCCCTCTGCAAGATAGGAGCAATCGTCATCCCCGCCACCCACATGCTGACCAAGAAGGACATCGTGTATCGCAACACCCGCGCCTCGGTGAAGGCCATCGTCTGCGTGGACGACAGCTATGTGGTGGGTGAAATACAGAAGGCCATGCCCGACAGCCCCACAGTGAAAGCAGTAGTGGTTGTGGGAGAGAAGAAGGAGGATAGTAAAACTAGTGAGACTAGTGGAACTAGTGAGACTAGTAAGACTAGCTGGCATGACTGGCAGAGCGAATGGAAACTAACTCCGAAGTTCCAGCGACCAGCCTTCGTCAACAACAATAGCGACACCATGCTGATGTACTTCACCAGCGGCACCTCGGGCGAGCCAAAGATGGTGGCTCACGACTACCTCTATGCTATGGGCCACCTGACCACCGGTGTCTTCTGGCACAACCTGCACGAAGGTTCGCTGCACCTCACCGTGGCCGACACGGGTTGGGGCAAGGCCGTCTGGGGCAAGTTCTACGGACAATGGTTTGCCGGTGCTACGGTCTTCGTCTTCGACCACGAGAAGTTCAATGCCGACACCCTGCTGCGACAGATGGAGAAATACAAGGTGACGAGTTTCTGCGCACCGCCCACCATCTATCGCTTCATGATACGCGAAGACCTGTCGAAGTACGACCTCAGCAGTCTGGAGTACTGCACGACGGCCGGCGAGGCCCTGAACCCTGCCGTCTTCGACAAGTTCAAGGAAAAGACGGGCATTCAGATGATGGAAGGCTTCGGACAAACGGAGACCACGATGACCCTGGGCACCTTCCCATGGATGACGCCCAAGCCCGGCTCGATGGGTATTCCCAACGCACAGTACGACATCGACCTGCTACGCGCTGACGGCACCTCGTGTGAGGACGGTGAGAAGGGCGAGATAGTGGTTCGTGTGGGCGACAAGAAACCTATCGGTCTGTTCAAGGGCTACTATCGCGACGACGAAAAGACGCGCGAGGCCTGGCACGACGGAGTCTATCATACGGGCGACATGGCCTGGCGCGACGAGGACGGCTACTACTGGTTTGAAGGGCGCATCGACGATGTCATCAAGTCGTCGGGCTATCGCATCGGTCCGTTCGAGGTAGAGTCGGCTCTGATGACCCACCCCGCCGTAGTTGAGTGTGCGATTACCGGTGTGCCCGATGACATTCGCGGCATGGTGGTGAAAGCCACCGTCGTACTGGGCAAGGAGTGGAAGGAGAAGGCCGGCGACGACCTGGTGAAGGAACTCCAGCAGCACGTGAAGAAAGTGACCGCCCCGTATAAGTATCCCCGCATCGTGGAGTTTGTCGACGAGCTGCCCAAGACCATCAGCGGAAAAATACGCCGTGTGGAGATAAGGCAGCGAGACAATAACACAAAATAATGTCATGCTTCAGAATGATTAGTAAACAAAGAGAAAAAATATAAGAGCAAAGATGAAAAAGAACGAGAAATATGTCATCACCATCAACCGTGAGCTTGGTTCTGGTGGACGTACAGTAGGACGCTTGCTTTCAGAGCGCCTGCAGGTGAAGTATTACGACAAAGCGCTCATTGAGCGGCTGACCCAAAAGTTTAACTTGTCTGCAGAAGAGATAGAACGTATAAAGGGTAAGAAGAAGACATGGTGGAACGAGTTCAACACCTACTATCAGCTGCTCAACTCGACTTCTAAACCGATGGAAGCAGAGACAGTAATCAATAGTAAGATTTTGTTTGAGACCGAAAGGGAAATACTTACCACCTTGGCCGCAGAGGAATCGTGTGTAGTAGCCGGAAGAAGCGGTTTTCTGATATTCCGCGACCACCCCAACCATCTTAACATTTTCATTGAGGCTTCAATGGAACATCGCATTCAGCGACTCATGCGCAAGAAGAACATCATGCGTCAAGAGGCCATCGATATCATTAACAAGGTGGACAAAGAGCGCGAAACCTTCATCCAGAAATATGAAGACACGTCGCGCTACGACACTCGCAACTACCATCTCATCATCAATATGGACGAGTTGAGCGAAGAGGGTGCCGCAGATGTCATCATGAGCTACATCAACGCTCAAACCGATTAAAAAGACTCTGAGCATGAACCACCGCATTGTCATCAAAGTAGGCTCTAACGTGCTGACGCGGCCCGACGGCAAGCTGGATGTCACCCGGATGTCGGCCTTGGTAGACCAGATCGCATGGTTGAAGAGAAACGGCTACGAGGTCATCTTAGTGTCGTCGGGGGCAGTGGCCTGCGGCCGGCGCGAGCTGAAAGTAGACCACTCGCTCGACTCCGTAGAGCAGCGCCAGCTGTTCTCGGCCTTGGGACAGGTGAAGCTTATCGGACTCTACTATGACTTGTTCCGCGAGTTCCATATCCATATAGGCCAGGTGCTCACCATGAAGGAGAATTTCCAGCCCGGCGAGCAATACGATAACCAGCGGGCGTGCATGGCGGTGATGCTGGAGAACGGCGTGCTGCCCATTGTCAACGAGAACGACACGGTGAGCGTCACCGAGCTGATGTTCACCGACAACGACGAGCTGTCGGGGCTCATAGCCCAGATGATGAAAGCCGACACGCTGATACTGCTCTCCAACATCGACGGCATCTACGACGGCCATCCCGATGATGCCTGTTCCCAACTGATCAGGGAAGTGGCACCCAACAGGGACCTCTCAGAATACATACAGCCTGAAAAGAGCGCCTTCGGACGCGGTGGCATGCACTCGAAGTACACCACTGCCCAAAAGGTGCAACAGGCAGGCATACGAGTCATCATTGCCAACGGTGAGCGTGACAACATCCTCGTCGACCTGGCACAAAACAGAAACCATATACCCCACACAGAGTTCATACCATGCTGAAAGAAACCTTTAAACGCGTAAAGGCCGCAAGCAAGAGCCTTGCCGCCTTGTCGGACGAACAGCGTAACGAGATACTGAATGCTGTTGCCGACAGCATCGTACAGAAGAAAGACCGCATCCTGGAGGCCAACGGCAAAGACCTGGCCAAGATGGACAAGAAGAATCCCCTGTACGACCGTCTACAACTGACGGAGAAGCGTCTGGACGACATTGCTGCCGACATGCGCAACGTAGCCTCCCTACCCTCTCCGCTGGGTCATATCACCAAGGCGAAGACGCTGCCCAACGGTCTGCGCCTGCACCGGGTGTCGGTACCCTTCGGTGTTATCGGCATGATTTATGAAGCACGCCCCAATGTGACCTACGATGTCTTCTCGCTGTGCTTCAAGACTGGGAATGCCTGTGTGCTGAAAGGCGGCAGCGATGCCGATTTGTCGAATCAGGCTGCTGTCGAGCTGATACACGAGATACTGCAGCAATACCATATCAACCCTGATGTCGTCACCCTGCTGCCTGCCACCCATGAGGCCACTGGTGAACTGCTGAACGCCGTCGGCTATGTAGACCTCTGCATACCCCGCGGTGGGCGCCGCCTCATCGACTTCGTCCGCGACACGGCCCGCATCCCCGTCATCGAGACGGGAGCAGGCGTGGTGAACACCTACTTCGACAAAGACGGTGACCTAGAGATGGGCAAGGCCATCGTCTGCAATGCCAAGACACGCCGTGTGTCCGTATGCAATGCGCTGGACTGCTTGCTCATCCACGAGAAGCGCTTGGGCGACCTCTTCGAACTGGTGAAGCCCCTGCTCGACCATAAGGTGACGCTCTATGCCGATGCCCCTGCCTATCAGCTGCTAGACGGGCACTATCCTGCCATCCTGCTCCATCCCGCCACCGACGAATCGTTCGGCACCGAGTTTATGGACTACAAGATGGCCATCCGCACGGTAAGCTCGCTGGAGGAGGCCCTGGCACACATTGACCGCTACGGCTCCGGGCACAGCGAAGCCATTATCACCGCCAACGAAGAGACGGCACATCGCTTCCAACAGCATGTCGATGCTGCCTGCGTCTACTGGAACGCCCCCACCAGTTTCACCGACGGAGCCCAGTTCGGGCTGGGAGCCGAGATTGGCATCTCCACCCAGAAGCTCGGTCCGCGCGGTCCGATGGCACTGGAAGAGATCACCACCTACAAATGGATCATCGAGGGCGAAGGACAGACAAGACCCTGACAAAAAGCCTTCCTGCTGCCGACAGAAGTAAGAACATAGCCATACAACCATTAAAACAATAATATGATGCGACAAAGACAAGCCTTCAACACCCTGGCACTATGGCTGCTCACCGTGCTCCTGACTGTCTCGTGCCAACCACATCACAAAAAGCCCCAACTGACAACACAGCAGCTGGCCTATAACGACTCTCTGATCTATGCCGCCATGGACAGGGACTACAACGAGGCCCTGCTGGTGATAGACAGCCTGGAGGACGTTCATGCCCTGTATGATGCGAAAGTCAGCTTCTATCGTGCCCAGGTGTACTTCAAGATGGGACAGGAGCTCAGTGCCGAACTCTACTATAAGAAAGCACTGGCAGACGATGCGCTCCGCGAGGAGAGCTCCGACATTATCTTCTTCGCCTATGACCAACTGTCGACCATTCTCACCATCAAGGGCGACCAGCAGGGATCGCTGGCCACTGCCACAGAAGGCTATGCCAAAGCTCAGGAAGACAATTCAGAGATGGGACAGCACTGGCAGTCCATTCTGCTGCACGACATCGGCTACTGCCAGATGCAGTTAGGACGTATCGAAGAGGCCGAGAAGAACTTCACCCATGCCTTTAACACCCTGAAGCGCTTAGCATTGCAGAAAAACAAATACGATGACATCTATGCCTGGGCCAGGGTGTCCTATAACATCATGGATGCCTATACCAGCACCAGCAACTTCGACGCGGCTGAGAAATGGGTGATAGCCGCCGAGGAAGCCATCAACAAACTGGTGAACATGCCTGAATGCCCGCAAAAGACTGCCGAGGAATATATTGGCAGCCTCCACACCCATAAGGCTATTGTCTATGTCAAGACGGGCCAGTACAAGCTGGCGCAGGAGGCCTATCAGCAATTTCTGCGCTCACCCTACTCCAACACCAACATCGGACTGGTGGACAACTCGGAGTATCTGGAGATTGCCGAACAGTGGAACGACCTGGCCAACCTGACCCCCCGCCTCGACTCGCTGGCTACGGCGTGGGGAATGCCCAAATCGATGTATTACCTGAAGACCTACCTCGTGCCCTTCTTCAACGCCTACACGAAGTCGGGCCGGCAGGAGGAAGCACTCAGGATAGCCCAACGCATAGCTGACTCCGTAGACTCTATCGACAACTACGAACGTAAGCACAATGCCGCCGAGTTGTCTATCATCTACGAGACCAACGAGAAAGAGGCCAAGATCCGTGAGCAGGCAGCCACCCTGTCGGAGCAGCGCATCCTGTCAACGGGAATAGCCCTTATCCTGATACTCTGCTTCTTTGTCATCTTCCTCTACCACAAATTCAAGGCTGCCAAGAAGATGGCAGAGAAGAACCTGGAGCTTGAGCGCAAGAACAATGAGCTGACCATTGCCAATGCCCGGGCAGAGGAGTCGTCGAGAATGAAGACCAACTTCATCCGTCAGATTTCGCACGAAATCCGCACACCGCTCAACATTCTGAACGGATTCACTCAAGTACTCACCACACAGGAAGCCGAAATCGGAACAGCAGAGAAGAAAGACATCCAGCAGCGCATCTCGGAGAACACGACCCGCATCACGGAGCTGATCAACAAGATGCTGGAGCTGTCGGAGGCCAGCAGCCAGACCATCATCGAACGGCAGGACGACACCACCGCAATGGAGGTAGCTAGCGAGGGCATCGAGCACTCGGGCATCACCAAGGCGACCCATGTGCGCTTCGACATGGCCGACGAGAACGGAGCAGGAAGAATCCGCTTCAAGACCAATATCCGCTATGCCACCCGAGCACTGGCCCTGCTGCTTGACAATGCCCAGAAGTTCACCAAGCAAGGCTCCGTCCGCCTCATCATCAGACAGCAGGACGGTCTGGTGAGCTACGCCGTGGAGGATACGGGCATCGGCATTCCGCCGGAGGAGTCGGAGCATATCTTCGGCGAGTTCGTACAACTGGACGAATACTATGACGGCACAGGCATCGGCCTAGCCATTGCCCGCAGCATCGTGCGCCGCTTAGGAGGCGACATTACGCTGGACACCTCCTACAGCGGCGGCTCGCGGTTTGTCATGACATTACCAATTAAAGATATATAATAATGAGAAACTTTATCAACGTACAAGACATCGGTCCGCTGGAGAAGGCGCTGGCCGAGGCACAAGAGATCAAGAACGACCGCTACAAATATCAGCATCTGGGCAGGAACAAGACTCTGCTGATGATTTTCTTCAATAACTCACTGCGCACTCGTCTGTCCACTCAGAAGGCCGCCATGAATCTGGGCATGAACGTCATCGTGCTCGACGTGAATGCCGGAGCCTGGAAACTGGAGACCGAGCGGGGAGTTATCATGGACGGCGACAAGTCGGAGCATCTGCTGGAGGCTATCCCCGTCATGGGCTGCTACTGCGACATGATCGGTGTACGCTCGTTTGCCGGACTCACCGACCGCGAGTATGACTATGCCGAGACCGTGCTTAACCAGTTTATCAAGTATAGTGGCAAGCCGGTCTTCGCCATGGAGACCGCCACCGTACATCCACTTCAGGCCTTTGCCGACCTTATCACCATCGAGGAGTATAAGCAGGTGGCGCGTCCGAAGGTTGTCCTAACCTGGGCTCCCCACTGCCGTGCACTGCCCCAGGCCGTACCCAACTCGTTTGCCCAGTGGATGAATGCCGCCGATGTAGACTTCGTCATCACCCACCCCGAGGGCTACGAGCTCGACCCGAAGTTCGTGGGCAATGCCCGCGTAGAGTACGATCAGCGGAAAGCCTTCGAGGGTGCCGACTTCATCTATGCTAAGAACTGGTCGAACCCTGGTGTGACCAACCCTGAAGACTACGGCAAGATTACCTCGAAGGATATGTCGTGGACGGTGGACGCGGAGCACATGTCGTGGACCCACAACGCTAAGTTCATGCACTGCCTGCCCGTGCGTCGCGGACTCATTGTCACCGATGATGTGATAGAATCCGAGAACTCTATCGTCATCCCCGAAGCTGCCAACCGCGAAATTTCCTGCTCTGTTGTCATCAAGCGCATGCTGGAGGCCCTATGATCTCATTTGAATGCGACTACAACAACGGGGCGCACCCGAAGGTGCTCGAACAACTTGTGAAGTACAATGGTGCCAAGCCCACCCCCTACGGTTTTGATGAGTTCAGCAACCGTGCCAAGGACCGTATCCGCCAGGCTATCGGCATGCCCGATGCACAGATATTCTTCCTGACGGGTGGCACGCAGACCAACGCCACCACCATCGACTCGATGCTCTATCAGTATGAGGGTGTCATCTGTGCTGACACGGGACACATCAATGTCCATGAGGCTGGCGCAGTGGAGTTTACAGAACATAAGATTATCACCCTGCCCAACCACGACGGCCGTCTGGACGCTAAAGAACTGGAGAAGTATCTTGACGACTACATGCACGACGGCAGCAGGGAACATGCCGTCTATCCCGGACTGGTCTATATCACCTTCCCCACGGAGTATGGCACCCTCTACACCGCTCAGGAACTGGACGATATATATAAGGTATGCCGCCAGTACGACATTCCGCTCTACGTCGACGGTGCCCGACTGGGCTACGGTCTGATGGCCGACGGCTGTGACATCACCCTACCCTGGCTGGCCCGTCACTGCGACGTGTTCTACATCGGCGGCACGAAGATTGGCGCGCTGTGCGGCGAGGCCGTGGTCTTCTGCGGCCAGCGGGCCCATAAGCACTTCTTCAGCATCCAGAAGCAGCACGGTGCCGTCATTGCCAAGGGTGCGCTCATCGGCCTGCAGTTCGAGGCACTATTCACCGACAACCTCTACTTCGACATCTCGCTCCATGCCATCCGAATGGCTATGCAGATGAAGAAACTCTTTCAGGAGAAAGGCTATCAGTTCTACCTTGACTCACCCACCAACCAGCAGTTTGTCATCCTGCACAACGACACGGTGGAACGGCTGTCGCGAGACGTAGAGTTCAGTCACTGGGGTAAGGCCGACATCCAACATACCATTTGCCGTTTCGTCACCTCGTGGGCCACGACGGAAGAAGACATAGAACAATTGAAGCGCCTACTTTAGGCGCTTCTTTAGTTTCTGGGCTTGCTTGTCTATTTCTTTGGCCAGACGGTCGGGATGCCAGTCACCAAAGACACGGTCTATCGTGTACCCCTCAGCCTGTTCCTTGGTCAGGATGGTCTCGTCCGTACAGCGGCTTTCGGTCACGATTTCCTTGCCGCCCTCCGTCTTCTTCTTTGTCATGTGGAAGGTCAGCACGTTGGTCTTGGGCGTGATGTCGCGCCCGCTGGCATCCATCGTGCCGTATTCCTTGAAGTCGCTGGCTACGGTATTCATGCCACGCGTGTCGAAACGTGTGGGGTTCAGTTTCTCTGGCGAGAGCAGCGTGGTATAGAGCCAGATGCAATGCGGGGTCTTGTTCCAGCCGCGGGCATACTCAAAGGGCGACTCGATGTTCTCGATGGTGCAGCGATGGAAGATGTATCCCCACGGGGTATCCGAGGTACGGGGAGCGGCTATCACATCGCGACCACTGCCGTCGAGCGAGCGCTTCTCTGTGACAATCTTGCACCGTTCGAACCATACGTCACCTCCGCCGCAGATGAAGTCGACGGTGCCGTGTATCTCGGAGTCCTGGAAGTAGAGCTGGCAGTCCTCGCCGTCGCTATAGTATGTGTCCTGATAAGCCAGCATCTTCACGCGGTTGCAGATGGTGCGCGTACCCTTATCCTGCAGCGTCACGGCCCGTCCGGCCGCCCCGGCGGCATAGTAGTCGAGCGCGTTCTTCAGTGTCATATCCTGGAAATAGTTGTTCGTGCCACGGTTCTGGAAGATGGCCGTCTTGCTGATGCCCTCGTTCTTCACGTCGGGCTTGTTCTGGATAACGGTTCCCTCCATGCTCTGTCCTATCAGCGCTATATTATGTCCGGTAATCTTGGTCAGCACGGTTTCACCTAAGTCGTAGAATCCGTCGGGTATCAAGATGTAGAGTCGCTCTGCCTGCTTGTCGGCATTCTGCTTATTAGCCGTTTCGACAGCCTCTAACAGGCTGTTGGCATCGGATTTCTTCACGACTATCACCTGCTGAGCCTGTGCAGTCATCATTGCCATGAGGCAAAGGGTCAATAGTAAGTACTTTTTCATTGTCAGTTCAGTTTATATTGTTTCTTCAGTTTCTTAGCTTGCTTCTCCAGACGCTTCAGCGCCTTGTCGGGTCTCCACTCGCCGAAAACAGTTTTCAGTGTGTACTGCCGGGCTTCCTCGCGCGTCATAATGGTCTCGGCCACGAAGGGCTGCGTATGGTCGCGCAGCGTGAACCGCACCACATTGGTCTTCGGCGTGATGTCGCGCCCGCTGGCATCCGTCGTGCCGTATTCCTTGAAGTAGTTGCCCGACGTCTTCATTCCCTCCACATCAAATCGCGTCGGCACCAGCTTCTCGGGGGTCAGCAGCATCGTATAGAGCCACACGCAGCGCGGATTGGTATGCCACGAGCGCCCGTAGTTGAACTTTGACACCTGGTTCTCTATCGTACAGCGGTTGAAGACATAGCCCCAAGGCGTCTCCGCAGTACGCGTAGCCGTGATGATATTCGTGCCGCTGCCATCGGGGTTGCGCTTCTCAGTCACAATGCGGCAACGCTCAAACCATACGTCACCCGCACCGCAGATAAAGTCGATCGTGCCATGAATCTCAGTCTCCTGCATATAGTTCTGACACTTCTCGTTGTCCGAATAATAGGTATCCTGGAAAGAAAGCATCCGCACACGGTTACAGATGGTGCGCGTACCCTTGTCCTGCAGACAGACGGCCCGCCCGTCCGGCACCGCCGAGTAGTAGTCCAAATCGTTCTTGAGCGTCAGGTCCTGAAAGTAATTGTTCCTTCCGCGATTCTGCAACACCGCCGTCTTGCTGATGCTCTCAATCTTCACATCGGGCTTGTTGCGGATAATGGTTCCCTCCGTGCTCTGTCCTATCAGCGACACGTTATGGCCCGAGATGCGCGTCAGCATCGTCTCGCCCAAATCGTAATAGCCGTCAGGAATCAAGATGATGGTACGCTCTGCATTCTCTGCAACATTCGTTTCGTTCGCCTTGCTGATAGCATCCAGCAGGCTCTTCACATTGCCGCTCTCCACAACAATAACCCGTTGGGCGATAGCGACAACTACCATCAGCATACCTATCAGGGTAAGAAATAGTCGTTTCATTGATAGTTTGTTTTGCCTGCAAAGATACTTCTTTTTCAGCAGAAACACAAATTTTTCCAACTAAAACTAAAAATATTCTTAATTTATAGCTCGTATTTCACAAATAATGCTTACCTTTGCAGTCGCTTTGCTAAAAGCATCGGGATGTAGCGCAGTTGGTAGCGCACTACGTTCGGGACGTAGGGGTCGGGCGTTCGAGTCGCCTCATCCCGACCAAAAGCGACAAAGGAGCATTTTCCTTTGTCGCTTTTAATTGATTTATTCTGCCGAACATGTTGAGGTTTAAGGTTTTTTTCGTAATTTTGCAGCCGATTGTGCTCCTATTTGATTTATGAGTAATATTGCAGAAAAGTGGAAAGCGTTTTGTGAGTGGCAGCATCGGCCCTATCAGGTAGCCAAGAAGTCGGAAGAGCATCATTGCTGTCGCACCTGCGGTGAAGAGTTTCAGGGAAACTACTGTCCCCGCTGCGGGCAGTCGTCCAGGATTGGGCGCTACTCGCTGAAGAATGCCCTGCTGCTGTTTCTTGATGTCTGGGGAATGGGCAACCGCGGCATGTTCCGCACGCTGCGCGACTTGATACTGCGCCCGGGCTATATGATTCGCGACTATGTATCGGGCATGCAAATGGCCTATTTCCCCCCGTTCAAACTATTCTTCCTGCTGACGGCGCTATCGCTGCTTGTCGACTCCGGCCTCAACGTAAAAGGCGAGAAGGCGGCAGAGACAACTACCGAGCAGACCGACAAGGAATCCGATGCCCCTGCTGCAAAAAAGGAGAGCAAGAAGGAGGCAGACAAGAAGACGACAGCAAAAAAGAAGCTGGCGGAAAAGAGCTTTGAGGAGGTGGCGGGCATTTTAGCGGAACGGCTCAAGAAGTTCCACAAGGACTACCCCAACGTCTACGCGCTGGCCTGGCTGATTTGCATTTCTGCCTTCATTTACTTTTTCGTCCGCAAGAGTCCCAACATTCCCGATCTGCGATTCTCGGAAATGATTGTAGCGATGATATATACCGCCAACATGTTTTCCATCTACTGGATTGTGCTCGACTTTCTTTGTGCACCCAGCGAAATCTACGATGCCCTCTATCTGTTGCCCATCATTCCATTGAGGCAGATGACCGGCTTCAAGTGGTGGAGAAGTATCTTGGTTGTACTGGTTTCATATCTCTATGCTTTCACTCTATTGCTCACCCTTTTGTTTGTAGCTTACTTCCTGTTAGATTTATAGGATAACAGCAGTAAGAACGCCATCGAGAGGCACACCCCTACTATATTAACGTGTCAGGGGACAGTTACTGACACACGAGTACCTGAAAGAAACAAAATCGGGCGCTCAAAAAACAATTTCCCATCAAAAAGTTTGGTCGATTCAATAAAAAGCACTATCTTTGCACCCACGAGAACCCGCCAAGCCTCTTTACAATGCTTAAATCGGCGGGTCGTTTTATTTTCTTATGGCACATTATTCAAAGACCTACACATCGCCCACCCAATTGACGGCATTGCTACAATCGCGCGGTCTCCACGTCGAGAATGTCACACGGACGGAGAACTACCTCCGCCACATCGGCTAC
>JAEEGJ010014035.1_pt1 | contig 19167 bp, 13 predicted proteins | sample 8958761 | NCBI WGS metagenome assembly JAEEGJ01 (sample SAMN16246546, study PRJNA631951) | gut metagenome | biome: gut microbiome; feature: rumen; material: RS-attached | host: Bos | place: Iran: Karaj | collected 2018-10 | reverse complement strand
AAAGCGCCCCTGCTGACAATTTGGCAGAGGCGCTGGCAGAAGGCTTACAGGTCCCAGTCGTCGGTCCGGAAGGGCGGGACGGGAATACCCATCGATTTCTCGAGGTTCGCACCCATCCAGTTGCGGAAGGCGTAGCGGACGGCGACAGGCCTCGGGACCGCGTCGCTATGGACATAAATCGTTCCGCCGTCCCAGTCGACCTCGGCCTCGGCGAGGTGGAAAACGCAGTCCTCCCCCGCCAGTTCGAAGCCGACGATGCCGCGCGCGGTGATGGACTGAAGGTTGGACCATACGTGCGTGAGCGTCACCTTGGCGCGGCCGTCCTCGAGGTATTCAACACTCTGGAGTTCAGGAAGTTCGATATCGAATCCCACTTCCTGTCCATACACGTTCTGCAGGGCACGGAAGACCATCATGTCAGCCACTTCCCGCTTCTTCGGAGGATGGATGGTGCCGAAGTCGCCGTAGGTCTCGGTGCAGATGGCATAGCTGTTCGGGATGGTCTTGAGGCTGCGGAGCTGCGTCTCGATGAAATGCGGACGCTTGCGGGCGTTGGCGTCATAGTGCTCATAGGGAGCCAAGAGAGTGAAGATGAAAGGCATGTCACCCCTCCCCCACGCGTCGCGCCAAAGTTTCACCATCGATGTCTGGAGTTTGTCATAGCATTCCTGGTCCATGTTGGAGCAGCCCTGGTACCACAGGAAACCCTTTGCGGCATAACCCGCGATCGGCGCCATCCGGCCGTTCCAGATCAGTTCCGGCGTCTCCGGCCACTTGCTGTAATCCTCCACGACCGCGTCGATGGCGGCCCGTTCCTCGGCGGTGATGCCCGCCGCGTCGATGGACTCCCGCGTCATCCAGGCCTCGATCCGGCTGCCGCCCCAGGGATTGACGATGATGCCCACGGGAACGTCCAGATTGTCAGCAAGCCCGGTCGCGAAGAACCACGCGATGGCGGAGGTGCCGACGCAGGCGCGGGAGGACGCCCGCTTCCAGGAAGCATCGACATCATCTATCGGCTCCGTGCACCGGGGGGTCTTGATGTCGATGACCCGGACCTTGCCGGCGTAGGTGGCCGCCTTGATCGCCGCCTCGCGGGCGCCTTCCACGATCTGGAAGCCGAAACCGCCGATGGGCATCTCCATGTTGGACTGGCCGGCGCACACCCAGACCTCGCCGAGGAGGACGTCGTCGAACCGGATTTCTTCCTTCCCGGACCTGACGGCCAGGAAATACGGACCGCCGGCTTTGCCGGTCTCGACATTCACGCGCCAGGTGCCGTCTTTCGCAACCTTGGCCGTCACGGGGACACCGCTCCAAGAGGGCAGGAGCGTCACCGTTTCGCCCGGTTTACCCCAGCCCCAGACTGGAGCCTGCGTATCCCGCTGCAGGACCATATGGTCCGAAAAGATGTGTGCTACACGGAGGTTCTGCGCCTGCAGGAGCGCTGCTGAACAGAGCAGTGCGAGGATGGTTATCAGTTTTCTCATAACAGTCTTTTTATTACCGATAAAGATAGCGTTTTTTCGGGTTCCTTCAAAGAGAGGAGGCCGGCCTTTTTCAGAGTTTCAACTTTCCGTGGCGGACGATATTATCCAGGAGCGAACCGGGTATGATTCCCCTGACGGCTTCCACCACGGCGTTGAGTTTGGCCTCATGGATGAAGTCCGCCCGGACCACCAGGGAGATGGTGCGGGAGCGTTCCGGATCCACGATTGGACGCAGGTTTTTCCGATGGCTGTACATGATGAATCCCACATGCGTCTCGGGGATGATGGTGATGCCGCCGTTTTCGTTGACGATCTGGATCAGGATTCCCACGCGTCCACCCTCGAACAGCCGTTCATACGTGAGGTTCTCCCCTCTTCTCAATTCCGACGGGTCAATCTGCCGGATGCCGTCCTTGATGATCCAGATGGGCTGGCTGAAAAGGGTATCCTCCCGGATGACATCCTGGGCGTAAGCCGGATTCGAGGATGAAACATAGGCATAGAAACGCTCGTGATACAGCGGGATCTCCAGCAGACCGGGGCCGTCGACCGGGCCGGAGACGATGCCCATGTCCACTTCCGCCTTCCGGAGTTTCTCCTTGATGGTGTCCGTCAGCATTTCCTCCGTCTGCAGGGCAATCATCGGATACCGCTCGCCGATGAATTTGAACAGGCCAGGCACCAGGACGGGCGAGACCGTGGAGATCAGGGCGATCTTCAGAGGGCCGGAGAGCGTTTCCTTCTCCGAACGGGTCATCTGGGCAATCTGGTCTGCGTTGTACAGGACCACCTTCGCCTGGTCGATGATCTTGCGGCCGATTTCCGTCGCGGCCACCGGATGGGAGTCCCGGTCGAAGATGCGGACGTCCAGTTCCTCCTCCAGTTTCTTCACCATCAGGCTTAATGTCGACTGGGTGAGGCCGCAGGCCTCGGCCGCTTTTCCGAAGTGCTTATATCGGTCAATGGCAATGATATACCTCAGCTGCAGGAGTGTCATAACTATGGGTTGATTGATTTTATCAATGCAAAGATAAAAATAATTGTATTGATAAATGAAAATCCGGGCGGTAAATTTGTGCTAAGAAAGCATGGAAACCCATGAATTGGAAGATCATCACATGGTATATCGGCATCTCGCTCGTATTCGTCGCCCTCCTGATGGGCGTCGCGGGCATCGTCGCCTGCTTCACGCCGGAGGACGGAAGCCGTATGCCGCTGCTGTATTCCGCTTTCATCACCGGCATCACCGGTTTCTATCCGCTTATCTTCGTGCGAAGAGGCCGTGAAGCGCTCAGTTTCCGGGAAGGAAACTGCATCGTCGTGATGGCCTGGATCTGTGCCTGCCTGTTCGGCATGCTTCCTTTCCTTTTATACGGGCACGAGTTCACGCTGGTGAACGCCCTGTTCGAAAGCGTATCCGGATTCACGACGACGGGCGCCTCCATCCTGAATGACATCGAAGCCCTGCCGCGCGGACTGCAGCTCTGGCGCATCTCGACGGCCTGGGTGGGCGGTATCGGCATCGTCACCCTGTTCTCGATGCTCATCCGGGAACGGCTGGACAAGTCCACCCTTTCCGGCGCCGAGATTTCCAGCGTCGCGCGGGAACCCTTCGCCGGCGAGCGGAGCAACAGCTTCGCCCAGCGGATGCTCGCCACCTATACGGCACTCACCGCCGTCACGTTCATTTCCTTGGTATTCACCGGGATGGGCTGGTTCGATGCCCTCACCAACGCGATGTCCGCCTGCAGCACCTGCGGCTTCTGCACGCGCAACTCGAGCATCGCCTTCTACGGCAATCCGGCCGCCGAAATCATCCTGACCGTGGCCATGATCGCCGCCGGCATCAACTTCGGCATCCTCTTCCTGGCCTTCCTCCGGGGACGTCCCCACTTCTTCCTGAAATCGGAAATCATCAAAGTGTTCCTTTCCCTGCTCGGCATCGCCACCATCCTGGTGACCGTCGACCTGATGACGAAGGGGAACTATCCTTCCTTCGGTAACGCGCTCCGGGACGCCGCCTTCCAGGTCGCCTCCATCTCCACCACTACGGGATTCGCCACGCAGGATACGACGCTGTGGCCCCCGCTCAGCATGGCGATGCTGATCCTCTGCTCCCTGATCTGCGGCTGTTCCGGCTCCACCTCCGGCGGCATCAAGATCGACCGCGCCATCCTGGCGGCCAAGGGCATCCACCGGAAAGTGGAACTGACCGTGGCGCCGAACGCCGTCAAGAACATCCGCGTGGACGGACGGGCCAAGCCCGATTCGCAGATCAGCGACGCCTACGGATATATTTTCTGCTATCTGCTGGTCGTCGTGGTGTTCGCGGCCGTCAACATCGCCGTCGGCATCGACTTCACGACGAGCGTCACCGCCTCCATCGCCTGTATCGGCAATGTCGGTCCCGGTTTCGGAGACGTAGGCTCGATGTCCAACTACGCCGCCTTCCCCGGCATCCTCAAATTCACGAGCATGCTGGAAATGCTGATCGGACGTCTGGAAATCTTCCCGGTGCTGTACCTCTTCCGCTCCTTCTGGATGACACGGTAGCGGCTATTTCAAGTTCTTGTCGATGAGGCGGTTCAGCGCTTCCACCGAAAGCCCGGTGCGAAGGCCGTCCGGAGCCGTATGCAGGCAATAGTCCACCAGACGGTCCACCGTAGAGGTGGCCACGTGCATCCGCGTGTCGGAGGAGGCGTAGTAGATGAACACCCTGCCGTCCCCGTCGGCAATCCAGCCGTTGGAGAACAGCACGTTCATCACGTCGCCGATGTACTCCTCCCCTTCCGGCGCCATGAAGAAGCCGGCCGGTTCCGCGATGACGCGGGTGGGATCGTCCAAAGCGGTCATGTACAGGTAAAGGACATAGCGGAGACCGCTGGCGCAGCCGCGCACGCCGTGCGCGAGGTGAAGCCAGCCCCGGTCCGTCTTGATGGGATGCGGGCCTTCGCCGTTCTTGACTTCCTTGATAGTATGATAGTGTCGGGCGTTGATGATCTTCTCGTCCTTCACCACCGCATGCTCCATCGAATCCACCAGCGCCCAGCCGATGCCGCCGCCGTTGCCTGCGTCGATGAAACCGTCCTGCGGACGCGTGTACAGGGCATACTTCCCGTCCACGAACTCGGGATGCAGGACCACGTTCCGCTGCTGGCTCTCCGACTGGAGGTCCGGGAGACGCTCCCAGTTGACCAGGTCCTTCGTGCGGGCGATGCCGGCGGCCGCCACGGCCGAAGACAGGTCTCCGGGCGCCGCGGCGGGATCCTTCCGCTCCACGCAGAAGATGCCGTAGATCCAGCCGTCCTCATGGGCGGTCAGGCGCATGTCGTACACGTTCGTCGCGGGCTCTCCCCACTCCGGCATCGTGATGGGACGCTCCCAGAAACGGAAGTTGTCCACGCCGTTCGGGCTTTCCGCCACGGCGAAGAAACTCTTCCGGTCGGCGCCTTCCACGCGCACCACCAGGACGTAACTGCCGTTCCATTTGATGGCACCGCTGTTCAGCGTCGCATGGATGCCGAAGCGCTCCATCAGATACGGGTTCGTCCGCTTGTCCAGGTCGTACCGCCAGAAAAGCGGCGCGTGCTCCGCCGTCAGGACGGGATACTTGTAACGTTCGTACACGCCGTTGCCTTCGATCGCCTCGTTGGGACGCGCCAGCAACTTCTCGTGACTGTATGTAAGTTCGAGCAGTCTTTCGTCGAAAGTCATAAGATGCTATTTCTTAATGGGATAGAGCCGGAGCAGGAGGACGATCAGCAGGGCGATCGCCGCCGGGAACAGCGAGAACAGGCACCAGATCATGTGCTGGACCGACGCCTCGTTCGTGATGGTGACCACCGTCTGCCCCGTAGCGGCATCCGTGCCGGAAATGAAGCCGGACAGGCCCAGGAGCATGGCAACCAGGGCGCCGGAGATGGCCGATCCGAACTTTTGCGCCATCGTGCCGGAGGAGAAGATGAGGCCGGTCGAGGAAGTGCCGTTCTGCTCGGTGGCGAAATCAGCCACATCGGCATACATCGACCACAGCAGCGGCGAGTAAAGGCCGATGCCGATGGAGGTGAGAATCACCGTCGCGACCATCACCCAGATGTACTTCGGGTCCATCGGGATGAAGAAGAATGCGATGGAGGTCACGGCGCAGATGATGGCCGCCCAGTGGAAGGCCTTGCGCTTGGAGCCCACCCACTTGGTGAACTTCGGAGACAGGCCGCCGAAGATCATGCAGGTCACCTCGCCGAAGGTCATGAAGACCGTATAGTTGATGATCAGGCCGGACACGGTGACATCCCCGTGGAGGCAGTACTCCAGGAGATAACCCGCTACGGCATAACGGAATCCGTTGAAGAAGTTGGTGCAGATGCCGATGAGCGTCAGGTAGATCCACGGCTTGTTGCGGAACAGGTCCGCGAAGGGCTTGAAGGAGAACTTCTCGGCCCGGACGGGCTTCAGGCGTTCCTTCGTCAGGAGGCCGCAGGCCAGGGTGCCCAGCGCGGCGATGCCGCCCAGGATCGCGCCCACGACGGCATACTGATGCGCATCGGAGCCGCCCACCATCCGCTGGAGGTACGGGAAGGAAAGCAGGGTGATAAAGCCCATGGCATAGGCGCCCACCATCCGGTAGGACGAGAACTCGTTCTTTTCGTTATCGTCGGGCGTCATCACGCCGAGGAGCGAGCCGTAAGGCACGTTCACGGCGGTATAGACGGCCATCATCAGCAGATACATGGAATAGGCATAGATGCGCTTGCCCACGGGACCCAGGTCCGGCGTATAGAGCAGCAGGGCGAAGACGATGCCCAACGGAATGGCGCCGAAGATGAGCCAGGGACGGTAGGTGCCCCAGCGGGACTGGGTGCGGTCGGCGAGGGCGCCCATCATCGGGTCGGTAACCACGTCGAACAGGCGCGCCACCAGCATCAGCGTAGCGGTGTCGGCCACGGTGAGGCCGAAGATGTTGGTGAAGAACAGCGGGAACGCGATCGACATGACCTTCCAGGTGATTCCGCCGGCGGCGGCGTCGCCCAGGGCATATCCGATCTTCTCGGAGAGTTTAGCCATAAGTATTTGTATAATAAATGATTAATCCAAGAACTTGATGCCTTCCAGTTCGCTGAAAGCCTTGAAATCGGGAGCACCCTCGAAGCCCTCCCAAGCGGCGTAGAAATGCGTCGCCTGGTCGTGCGCGTTGCGCCAGGTAAGCGCATACGCGATCGGGTAATCCGCGATGGCGGGATACAGGACCTTCGTCCACCATGTCGGATCGGGGATGGATTCCAGGCCGGTTTCGGCCAGGCAGATCAGCTTGCCGTGGCCGATGCCGAGGGCCTGCACGATGGAAAGCGACCGCTGCAGTTCCTCAGCGAAGCGCTTTCCGGAGGCTTCTGCGCCGTCCGGCGCCAGGAACTCGTAATGGTCCAGGCCCATCAGGTCCACGATGTCGTCACCGGGATAGCGGGACATGTATTCGTCCGGAGTGATGCCGCTGTTCGGCGAGTAGCACCAGACGAGGTTCGTCAGGCCGCGCTCCTTTACGAGATAGTTCCATGTGGTCCTGTACAGGTCCTTGTACTCCTGCTCCGTGCACAACCTGGCACCCCACCAGAACCAGCTGCCGCTGTTCTCATGCCAGGGACGGAAGATGACGGGAATGTCTCCCAGGCTCTCCAGGAAATCGCCCATCCGCACCAGCCAGACATTCATGAACAGGTCGTGCAGTTCACCGCCCTCGAGGAGGGCCTTCACGACCTGGTCCGAGGAGACGTCCCAGGCGTCGCCGCCCGTGAGCGGGTTCCGCGGATGCCAGGACATGGTGACGATGCCGCCGCGCTGCGCGTGCGTGACGGCCGCCTTGCGGATCAGGTTGAAATCGACACTGTCCAGGCTGGCCTTGTCGCCCATTTCGATGCCGCCGAGCTCGAGGCCCATCACGGCGGGATACTTGCCGGTCACGGCCTTGACGTCGGAGCGGGTCAGGGAGTCCGCCTCCCAGTCCTCCACCTTCCAGGCGTGGCCGTAACACAGGTCGTCCTGGTGACCGTAGAGGATGTCCCCCTTCGCGACAGCGGCGGAAAGGGTGTTGAGAAGTTGGTCTTTCGGCGTTTCCGCGGCTTTCTTGTCGGCGGAACCGCAGGCGGCCAGCAGGATTCCGGCCAACGGGGCGATGATGGAGGCGATTCTCATAGGGCTATACGATGGTTTTGTTCTTCTTGAAGGTCGTCCGGAACTCCCGCGGCGTCTGTCCCTTCTTGGACTTGAAGATGCGGTTGAAATTGGACTGGTTGTTGAAGCCGCACTCGTAGCAGATTTCCGCGATGGTGTCGGTCGTGTCGACCAGCATCCGGAGCGCATAGGCGATCTTGACGTCGATGATATAGTCCGACAGGGTGCTGCCGGTGCGGAGCTTGAAGAAGCGGCTGAACGCCGACGGCGACATATAGGCCATGGCCGAGAGCTGCGACAGCGTCGGATTCTCCCGGTAGTGCTCGTCGATGTATTGCTTGACCGCCTGGATGCGGTCTTCTTCCTGGCCCAGGTCCGGCAGGGCGTACGAACTGCCGGCCAGCACCCGCGCGTCGGGCGCGAGCGAAAGCTGATACAGCAGATACAGGAAATTGACGAACTGGACGAAGCCCTCCTGCTCCCCGGCGATGGAATTCAAGGTCGCGTACACCTGCATGATGGTGGGCAGCGGGAAGGCGAGCCCGTGCTCCGCGCGGGAGAACATCTCCTTGATGGACGCGAACTGCGTCTTGGAGATCAGGCCGTCGGCAAACAGGTCGGAGGGGAACTGGATGGTGATCTCCCGGATGTCGGTCGATGTGCAATCACCCTGTTTCCACACGTGTTCGAGGTTCTCTCCCCCGATGAGGACGAGGTCGTACTGGCCGATGGTTTCCACATTGTCGCCCACGATGCGCTGGGCGCCGGCCGCGTTCTCCACGAAATTGAGCTCGAAGCACTGATGACGGTGCAGCGGATAGTTGAACTCGGACTTGTGCCTTTCCACGATGAAGAGGCAGTCCTTGTCCGTGAACGGAGGCATTTCGTTGAGAACGTTCGTCATAGGTCAGAAGGGACGGAATTCGGGAGCTTTGCAGGGAACCAGGGCCAGGCATTCCATCTCCACCAGCCACGCGGGCCGGCAGACGGGCGCCAGGACGAACACGGCGTTCAGGTCCGGGCACGTCTCCATGACATTCTTACGGACAATGGAATAGTCCGCCGCGTCACGCAGATAGACCACGGCCATCGCGATGTCCTTGAGCTTGGCGCCGGCCTCTTTCAGGAGGGCGGAAATGTTTTCCAGCATCCGGCGGGTCTGCATCGACACATCCCCGGGGTACATCACCTTCCCTTCCGCGTCGATGCTGGCGGTGCCGCTGATATAGACTTGCCGACGGTCGCCGTAGGTCACGGCCGTACCGCGCTCGAAGGTCACGCCGTAGTCCATCGTGGGGCTGAGGTGGTCCTTCGCATACAGGAAACGGACCTGCTCGGAAGCGAGGCCGCCGACGCTGTACGCGTCCATCTCCACCAGTTTCCGGGGGTCCGGATGCCGGCCTTCGATGCCCGTGCTGGCGATGAAATGCGACTTGGAGGTCAGGCCGATGCGCTCGAAATACTGCCGACGGGCCACGACGACGCCGTTGTAATTGACATCCACGTCCCGGGCGAAAATCCAGGTACGGACCGTGTTGGCGGCGACGGAGAGCCCCCGCTGGCCGAGTTTGCCGTCCAGGTCCAGGAAGATACCGGCCATCTGCTCATAGGAATCAACCCCCTCACCAGTCAGGGAACCGGCCCAGTGGTGCTCGTAACCCTCATGGGTGAAGAAGCCGTCGCTTCCCTCCATCGGGGAGGTGCAGTACATCCAGGCGGCGATGCGGGTGCCGTCGAGGGGCGGCTGCTGGACAACGGACGTCACGGCGTCCGGCAGAAAGAGAAGGGCCTCCTGCAGTTGCGGGGCCTGATTGGAAGCGTCGCTGAGGAAAAAACGGCGGAAATGCACGGTGCGTCCTTCGGAAGCGGCCGCGCAGGCCTCCACCACAGCGTCTAATTGATCTTTATATCCCAGGGAAGAGTCCGTCACGGATATCATCACATGAAACTCGACGGTGCCGTCTTTCCGGGGAGCGAAAACGGTTGTCTTCGTTTTAGTATTCATTTGGGCAGAATCGAAATCCTCAATCTTGCTTATTTTCGCGATAGGCCTTCAGGATGGCATCCTTGAGGGTAGGCTTCGTCCACTTGGGGACGGAGCGGTCCGCCCCGTCACTCAAAGCCATCCAATAGAAGCACGGAATGTTGTATTTGGCCGCGGCGGAGACGTAGCAGGCCGCCTGCTTGGCCAGTTCGGTTTCCTGTCGCTTGGAAGTATCGGCCCCATACTCTCCCAGAACACAAGGGATACCCCTCGCGACGAGATAGGTTCCCACGCGGGCGATGATGGAACGGACCTCCTTGTCGCAATTCGCGTCAAACACCTCCTGGGGCGAGTCGTTGTCAAAGGCGAAACGATAGGGCGCGTAACTGTGTATCTCGGCGAGAAGATGGTCCTTGACCAGGTCGTCGGGCAGGACGAAATCCTCCAGGACCGGCTGCTCAGAACTGGCAGCATAGGTGTTGAGGATGAGGTTGCGACGGACATTGTTGTCGCCGGTGGCCCGGACCGTCGCCACGAAATCGGCATTGAAACTGTTGATGACCCCGTCGGCGGCAGAACTGGAATAGTTCCAGGTGCCCTTGGCATCCAGCATCTCGTTGAAGGACTCGAACACGAGCTTCTCTCCGTAGGACTTGAATTCCGTGGCAATCTGCGTCCATAGGGAGCAGTAACGTTCCCGGACGGACCGATAGACCTGCCGGTCGGCCCGAAGCCAGCCCGTGGAGGCCGTTCCCGTATCATGATGGACATTGAGGATGCAATACATGCCCTCGTCCAGGACATAGTCCACGATTTCCTTCACCCGAGCCATCCAGGCGGGATCCACGTCATAGCCTTCCCAAGTGGACATGTCCCAATGTCCCTTGTTGTCGCTGACCGTCACCGTGACCGTTCCCATGTGCGGATACCAGGTGACCGGAACCCGGATGGCACCGAAACCGGCCTCCTTGAACATGTGGATCAAGGCGCGGGTCGTGACGGGCTGGCCCCACATGGTTTCATAATCGCTCGGAGTCCGGGAGGAGAAGGCCTCGATCCACATGTTGTCCACGTCGCCGCTGTTGGCATCAAGCGTATTGCCGAGGTTCCACCCCACGCCCATGTTGCGGACGGCCATGGCGGCGTTTTCCCAGCCGGCGTCGTCATAGCCGGGCTCCATCGGATGCGCCGGCTCATCAGGATCCTTCATGCTGAAACGGAGACTGACGGCCTGGGAAGCTTTCTGGTTCTCCTTAAACCCTTCCACGGTTCCGGCAGGGATGGTGATGATGTAGCTCTTACCTCTCGCCAGGCCGGAGACCGTCACTGTCAAATCCGGCCCGTAGGCATTCACCTTGTCGACGGATGCGCCGCCGTCCACGGAAATCTTCCGCTGGTTCTCAAGCGAACACTTGATGTTCTGGTCGAAGGTAAAGGCGACGGACAGAACGGTTTCGGTGAATCCTCCGGATCCGTCGGCCGGATTCGTGGACACGAGCTCCGGAGCCGCAGCCTCAACCACCGCCGGTTCCTCCGGCTCCTGGCAGGAGGCGGCCATGAGTGCGGCCAGCATCCATATTCCGAGATACTTTTTCATGGAAGTCTATTTGAGGGAAGGCACATCCTTCCGATTGATCGTATGTTTGTTCAGGAGGGCCGCTTTCCAGTCCTCCGCCGTATTGTTCCAGGAATACGAGCCGTCACTGTTCTTGCACCACAGGACCGGCGTATTGCCATCGAAATTGCACCAGTTCATGAAATACCCCCAGGGCGCGTCTTCGGCGAAGAATCCGTCGATATCCAGAAGGTTGCCGAATTCGCTCAGGACAACCATCTTCTTTCCCTTGACAGAGTCGTTCACCAACTGGAAGACCGCCGACTGAGTGGTATTCTTGGACACATAGAGGTCCGCGCCGACGATATCGACATACTCGTCTCCCGGATACCAGGCGTCGAGCCGGTCCACGGACGCGAGTTTGCCCCCGTCCGAAGTCTGAACCGTCCAGACCCAGATCAGGTTGTCCAGCCCATAGGTCTGGGTAAACTCCCTGTACATGTACCGCCACAGTTCCTTGCAGGCCTCGGCTCCGTCGTAGCCCCACCAGAACCAGGCGCCCCAGGTATAGTCACCCGCCGCTTCGTGGAGCGGACGCCACAGGACGGGAATGCCGGCCTCCTTCAGGAGCGTAAGGAATCCCGCAACCTGCTTCAGCTGCTTTTTCATTTCGGCATTCTGCCAGGTGCCCTCCGTCAAGGCGTTCCTGACGCCGAATGCCTTCGTATTGTAGGAATAACTGTCGATATATCTCTTTCCGCCGGAGGAGTCAAACGCGTCCTCCGTCGTCTGGGGCACACACCAGTGCCACCCTATCTGTATGATGTTGCGGGCGTTCCAGGCCTGCCGCACCGGCGTGATGTCGGTGTAGTCGGGCCGGCCGGACCACTCGCTCTTACGTTCTTGCCAATTGTTGAACAGATAGTCGAATCCGACGATGGCGGGATAAGTTCCCGCAACGTCCGAAATCATATCTGTATACGACGTCTCCCAGGCGGTTCCGCCCATGGCGCCGGACAAGGTCTTTTTTCCATAGTTTTCCAAGAGCCAGGCGTACAGTTTCGCCGCCTGCGACGAAGGGGCCGGATGGCTCAGCGACGCTACGGGATTCCGGTCATAATGTCGTTCAGGCTCCACGTATTCCATCGAGAAACGGACGGACACGGCGGCAGCGGCATCCTGGTTCTGCTTGAACCCCTCTATCACGCCCGCCGGCACGGAAACCGTATAGCTGCCTCCGTTTTCAAGACCGTCCAACTGGATGTTCACATCCTTTCCGTAAGCGTTCACAAGGGCGATGGACGCGCCACCGCTCACAGTAATCCGCGCGGCCCCGGCCGAGGTCACCTTGACATTCTGGTCCATCGTGATGACGACCGTCAAGGATGTACCCCTCAGGCCGGTGGCTCCGTCCGCGGGATTGGTGGAAACCACCTTGGGGGCCGCTTCCACCGGATCATCGACATCCGTCCCGCCGCCGCAGGCGACAAACGCCAACGCGACGGGAACGGATACGATGGTCTTCCAAAAATGATTCATCTAGAAGATGGCGATGCGGGTAATGATCGCACTCTCACCCTGGCACAGGAGCGTACCGCCCCATCCCTCGATGGCAGTGAGCTGTGCGAAGAGATCCTCCGTAAGGACGAACTCGAGGCAACTGGTCGCGGTGGTCGTCTGCGGATTGGCCACCTGGCCGCCGCCGAGTTCGGCGATGTTCAGAGCGCCCCAGTGACCGTCGAAGAGCTGGATCTGCCACCACTCGGCAGTCGGGGTGAAGTAGATGCGCATCAGGCTACCGACCTTGGCCCCCAGATCCAGGAGGGCCCCTTCGGCACCGAAGAACGGCTGGTTGCTCCAGGATCCCAGGTCCTCGCTGCCCTCCCACAGGGTCTTCTCCTGCGCGATGTCGTGGACCATGGTGATCATCGTCACGGCTGCGCTCTCACCCTGGGTGAGCAGGGCGCCGCCCCAGTTCTCAGCGGCGTGGCACAGGATGCCGATATTGGCGTCCGTCACTTCGAACTCGAAGTAACCGCCGTAAGTAGGGACAGTCTCAGGAGAAATCGTGTTGGTATTGGCGAGTTCAGGGAAAGTCATCCCTTCCCAGTGGCCGCCGAAAATCTGAATCTGGTACCAGTCCGCCAGCGGGGTATAGTAAATCCGTACCTTGTCGCCGAGGGTGAGACCAGCATCGGAGAAGGCCGTTTCATTGCCGAAGAACGGCTGGTTGCTCCAGGATCCCAGGTCCTCATAGCCTTCCCAGATGACGGTGATACTCTGCTCCAGCAGGACCTCGATGGTATTGGGGCAGGTCTCGCGTTCGCCGGACAGGAGGTCGAAATACATGCTGTACACGCCCACCTTGTTGAAAGGCATGATGAACTGGAGTTCGTTGTCGGTACGCGTCACATAGCCCGTCACCTTCTGCTCGCCGATGTAGATGTTCTCGATCATCATGAAGTTCTCGCCCTTCAGGGTGACGAGAGCGCCGATGTGTTCGGCCGAAGGCATATCGTTCACGATGATGAACGAATCGTAGCTGAGCGTAATGGTCTCACTGGGAGCCACGGTCTCGCCATTGGCAAGGGTCAGGACGATGCCGCCCGAAACGGAGGTGTTGTACGTCTGGAGCGTCAGGTCTCCGTCGGCGTACTCGACACCCACTTCCTTGCCGCCGAGGGTGGCCTTGACGATCAGGTCGAGGTCGGCACCCTTGACGGTGATGGTCTCGCCGGCCATCAGCTCGGTCGGAGCGACACCGGTAACCACCGGATGGACAAGCGTGTAAGCGACCGTGACGGCGTCTCCATTATCCATCGTCAGCGTGATGTCGCCTTCGGTGGCCTTCATGGGAACGCTGGTGACGATGCCCTTGTCGCTGTCATAGTAGAAGGAAGTCTCACCCGCTCCAGGGAAGGAAACGGAAGTGACCACATCCAGGTCGTTACCGCTGATGACGAGCTCGTTACCGGCCTTGACCGGCGCCGGATCGACGGCCAGGCCGCCCGGCTGCACCATCTCGATCCTGCCCGCCACGAATTCCTTGCCGGCAAAATCGACGGCAACCACGTCACCGGTCTGTGCGGTGGCGGGGATGGTCGCGGTCAGCGTCTTGCCGTCGTCGGAAACGGTGAAGTCCGTCACCTCGGTGCCGCCGGCGAAGACCAGCTTCTCGATCATGGCCAGATAGGCGCCGGAAATGGTCACCGTCTCTCCGGGTTTGGCGACAGGAGCCGACAAGCCCGTGACAGTAGGATCGCCGACGGTGATTTCATCCTCGGAATACACCTTGTTGGCCACGGTGTCGGGATCGAGCACCTCATCGGAATCGCCGATGATCAGACGGCCGGAAATGGCGTTGGAGGGGACGATGAGCTTGAGCTCATAGCGGGACTGCGAAACGAATTCCGTCACGTAGGCGGCGCCCTCGAAAATGACCTCCTTGACCAGGTTGAGATAGTCTCCCTTGATGGTCAGTTCATCACCCGGCATCACCGAAGACGGGCTGAAAGAGGTGAAGATGACAGGCTCGGTATAGGTAAGCTTGGCGACCGATTCGATCTTGACGCCGTCTTTGCCGACCAGCGTGATCTTACCCTCCTCCGTACCGTCCACGGGGACGGTGAAGACGAGCTTGCATTCGCGACCCGAGCCGGATACCGTGAAGTTGGTGATGGGATCCACACCGGGAATCAGGATCTGGGCCACCTGGTCCAGGTTGCTGCCGATGATGGTGATTTCACCACCACGGTACACCGGATTGGGCGAGAACGCGCTGAATGCGAGGCTGCCGTCACTGTACTGGTCAGTGCTGATTTCCTCGTGCTGGCAGCCGGTGAACGCCAGGAGGGCGGCCACGGCCAGGGCGGAGAACTTGATTATTCTGTTCATAACGTTCTTCATTTTAGATTACATAGGTACGACACGGATATGGTCAATCGCGATGATCGGCTGACATTCGGCCCCGGTGAAGCCGCTCCAGACGAAGAGAGCGAAACCTTCCAGGCAGCTGCTGTCGAATTTGGTGGAGCAGGCGCCGCCCGAGGGAGTCAGCGTGAACTCGGAAAGCGGAACACTGATGGTCAGCCACTTGTCTCCGGTATCATAGGATCCGGTATCCTGCCAGGGCGTCCAGAGCGCACGCGGGACTGCATCATCCGAGAAATAGTTGTTGTTCATGTTATCGTTGGATACCCAGGAACTGTTGGAGAACATGAGCTGCATGGATGCGCCCGTCCAAGGGTTGGAAGTCGGAATGAGGCACTCGAACTTCAGGGTAAGTCCTCCGACGCCGTACTTCTTGATATAAGCGTCAAAGGCGGGAAGAGTCCGCAGCGGAGGAATGGAGGAAGAAGGATCCTCGCTGTTCCAGTAATCAAAGGAATACTCATCCTCGGCCCAGTTGGAGGTCGGGTCATTGCCGCCCAGCCACAGGTAAGAACCGTCAAGGGCATCGAAAGCATCGTCACCAGGATTGTGAAGATGTCCGTTAGCCGGAGCGCGCCAGCCATTGCCGATGGCGAAGCCGCCGCGGAGACCGTCGAAGTCGAAGAGCATGTTGCGCTGGTCCATGAACTGGAAGGAGCTGTTGGCGGAACCGGAAGCGGTCGTCACGGAGACGGGACCGGCAGAGACGCCTGCAGGCACCTTGAAGGAAATGTGTTCACTGTCATCGACGGTGAACTCCGTCACTTCGGCGCCGGGCATCGACACCTTCTGGACATCCATGAAGTACTTGCCGACGATGGTGACCGTCTCGCCTTCCTTCGCCCACTCATTGGACATGGAAAGGACCTTCGGAACCGGCGGAAGCACCTTGAAGTCATACTCCACGCCTTCACCTTTCTTGTTGAAAAGATACAGCTTGTTGGTGACTTCCGAGGCCTGGGTGTTGGGAACTGACACGACGAGCGTGTTGTCCGTGATGTAACTCGGGTTGAGGATGGCCTTCTGGTCGTTGAACTTGACTTCATACACGCTCCGAAGGTTGGTGCCTACGATGCAAAGGATCTCGTCCATGAAGGCCTGCTCAATGAAAACATCCTTGTCGGCATACCGCACATAGCTGATGGTGGGCACACCGTCGGTGGCACGGAAACGGTCGGGGTAGTCATACCGGTCGCAGGAAACGAAATTCCCGGCGAGGATGAAGGCTCCGACGATGCCAGTGATATGTTTGATGATCTGTTTCATTGCAGGAACTGATTAAAAGTCATAGGAGTAAGTCTCGCGAATGTTCACGCGGATCGGGGGCACGTCGGACGCCATGTTGGGGTTGGCAACCACGTCTTCGGTAGGCATCGGGACGGTGAACATGGAAGGCTTGACGTCCACAAGGTCGTTGTCGCCGAAATAGGTGATGGCGCTGACATCCCAGGTATTGGCACCGGGGCCGGCATAGTTGCCTTCACTGTCCAGGACGAAGTTCTTGTAAACGCCATCCAGGCCGCCCTCCCAATGACCTCTGCGCTGGGCCTTCAGGTCGGCGATGCAGGCATTGACGTCGTAGTAGGCGCGACGGACATAGTCGTACCAGCGGTCGCCTTCGAGCGCGAGCTCGAGACGACGCTCCTTCCAGATATCCTCGTACGTCACGCTCGTAAGCGGAGCGGCATTGGCGCGCGTGCGGACGGCATTGACATAATTCATCGCCGTGCCGGTGTCATTCGTCAGGAACGCGGCCTCCGCAGCGACAAGATAGATGTCGGAAAGCCGGAGGATATGGGTCGGAAGCTGGTTGTACTGCTGATGAGGCGTGACACCGGTTCCGTCGATATGGTCCTGATAGTCACCGTAGATGTGCTTCCCGTAGAAAGCGCCGGTGGAGCAGCCCCAGTTCTGGCTGGAGATGTTGGGATTATCCGTTCCAAGGCCATAGCTCTTGTCATAGAAGAAACGATAGAGGTCGAAACCGCCCTTGTCCTTCCAGAAGTAGTCGTACTGGTCGCCGAACATCATGATGGTCACCTTGCGGCGGTCGTCCTTGTCCTCGCGGGCCTGGGGGTTGCCGATGGCCGAGACGCCGAAAGCGTCCTGCAGGTCGATGGAGGGACCCTTCCAGTCTCCCCAGTTATTCTCCTCGGAGAAGCCGACAAGACCTACGTCATTCTGCATGTAGCTCTGCGTGCACCACATTTCCACCTTGGCCTGCCACAGCCAGGAGAAGAGACACTCGCCCGTCTGCTGGAAGACCTTGGGATCGATGCGGAACACATCGGAATACTTGGGAGTAAGGGTACGTCCCGAGTTGTTGATGACATCCTGCGCGTAGCTGAGAGCCTTGGCGAGGTCGCCGCTGTCCAGCGAACCGGACACGCCGGCCTTGGTCAGGTAAACCTTGGCCAGAAGGCCTTCGGCGGCATAATAGTCAACTCTGTTGTACTCGCCCTTGTGGGCGTTCTTGGGAAGCATTTCCATGGCTTTCTCCAGGGTGAGGATGATGTAGTCATAGACATCGGCCTTGTCCACTTTCTGGAGTTCATTGTAGGTGCCTTCCTTGATGATCGCCGTATTGTCATGCACGATGGGGACATCGCCGAAATTCCTCACGAGGAAGAAATAGGCCATGGCCTTCCAGGCAAGACATTCGCCGATGCACTGGTTGATGACCGCCTGGGAAGCTCCGGAGGAGCCCAGGAGATTGTTGATCACGGTATTGCAATGCGCGTTGATGGACCAGAGCGAAGCGGACATGTCCTTGAGTTCCTGGTCCGTACCGTTCACGGTAAGGGTGGTGTACGGGCTGTTGCTGGTCCATACGTTTCCGCTCATGTACTCGGAATCGTACACATAGAAACGGGTGACGTCGCTCCAGGGGCCGGAATACAGATAGTTGACACCCATGATGCACTGGTCGTCATTCTTGTAGAATCCGTCCACCACGTAGCTGTCTTCGGAAGGACGGTTGAGGAAGTCCTCGCAGGACACTGCGCCGAAGACCGTTACTGCTGCTGCTATAATTCCATATAATTTCTTCATAATCTTGTCCTCCCGTTAGAAAGTGATATTCAAACCAAAGGAATAGGTAGTAGGAGAAGGATAACGTCCGTTGTCCACGCCGAAGGTCATGCCGGTGGCGTCCTGGGTGCTGGCGCCGACCTCGGGGTCATATCCGGTATACTTCGTGAAGGTGTAGAGGTTCTGGATGTTCACATACATGCGGATGTTCTCGATCTGCCATTTGTTCACCAACTTCTTGGGGAAGGTGTATCCGAGAGTGATGTTCTTGATGCGGAGGTAGGATCCGTCTTCGATGTAGCGGTCGCTCATGCGGTCGTTGTCGTTCGGGTCCGCCGTGGTGATGCGGGGCATCTTCGTGTCGGGGTTCGCCACCCTGACGTTGTTGATGTCGTCATACCAGTTGTCGGAATAGACGCCGTCCACGGGAACGAGCTGAGCCCGCTGCGTGACGATCCTCTGCTGGTTGGTCCAGTAGCTGGTCATGTGCGACAGACCGTTGTGGCCCTGTCCCATGAGGTTGTAGTTGAGCACCTTGTTGCCAAAGGTTCCGTTGAAGAAGATGCTCAGGTCTAGGTTCTTGTAACGGAAAGTATTGGTCCAGCCATAGGTGAACAACGGGAGCGGGGAACCGACATTGGTGCGGTCATACTCGTTGATGACGCCGTCAGGAACGCCCTCAGGACCACTGATGTCCGCGAACTTGATGTCGCCGGGCCAGACGGTCGTGCTGCGGTTGAACACACCGTCGGCAGGATACTTCTCCGCCTTCGGGCTGTTCAGAATGTCGTCGAAGTCCTTGTAGACGCCCACGACCTTGTAGCCGTAGAAACCGTAGAGCGGCTGGCCGATCTCGGTGACGCTCACGATGTCGTTCCACTGACCGTAACCGATGAGCTGGGCATTCTCGGTGCCGTCCAGGGCGACGAGCTTGTTCTTGTTGAAGGAAATCTGGAAATTGCTATCCCACTCGAAATCACGGGTCTGGACCGGATAACCGCTGATGGTGATGT
>JAEEGJ010014034.1_pt1 | contig 19168 bp, 16 predicted proteins | sample 8958761 | NCBI WGS metagenome assembly JAEEGJ01 (sample SAMN16246546, study PRJNA631951) | gut metagenome | biome: gut microbiome; feature: rumen; material: RS-attached | host: Bos | place: Iran: Karaj | collected 2018-10 | reverse complement strand
CTTCTCGTCGCGAATATAGAAATCAAAGAGGTCGCCACCTACCGCCTTGGCAGGCGTCAGCATACCGTAGATATCGATATCATCGCGTTCAGGATAGGGCGGGAAAGTCTTAGGCAACATCGACATCTGGATGTCGTGGGCAATCTTCAGCTCACTCTCCATAGCAGCCTTCTGGGCTGTCGTGTCACGTAACTCGTTGACATAGAGAGTCAGAGATTGCTGCATGTTCTCAAACGAGTCGCGCAACTGGTGAATCTCATCACGGCTCTTAATTTTTGGCAGATGCGTATCAAAGTTTCCTTTAGCCACTTCATTGGCTGACAAAGCCAGCTGTCTCAGTGGCTCAGAGCTTTTCTTGATGCCCCTACGACCTGCAAAGAAAACCACAATGAGTCCTATCAGTATGAAGAACAGCAATAGGCCGCCTAAGATATAAAAAATCACATCGACGAAGAAAGTGGGAAGCACCATGAACATCGTCCAAGGTGTATGTTCCAGGGATTTGAAATTAACCATAACCTTCTCACCATCTATCACAAGGTCATTCCCTCGACCGTCAGTCATCAGATGACCCGACTCATGCTTCATCAGTATCTGACCCAAATAGTCGTCAGAAGGATTAGCCGTCAACTTAGCGATATCGTTGTAGTTTTGGTTAACAATACGATTCTTGTCAGGATGCACCAAATAGGTTCCTGTCGAGTCGGAGACGAAGTAATAAATATTCTTCTCAGCCGACCAACCATCCTTACGGCTGTTGAAGCTAAAGAATTCATTTGAAATGTCATCTGCCAAATAGTCCAGTGACAAATCAACCCCTAACACTGCCACAGTGCTGTCGCGCTCGTCTCGAATAGGCACCAAATAGGCTACCAGTGGCGTCTTTTGGTCAGTACCATCAAAGAAAGGCTTCGACCAGTATCCTTCCTTGGCCTTCATAGCCTCTTGGAACCAGGCTTCATTCAGGTAGTCCTGTTTTAGTCCACCAATGGTTTGCAAGATGACAATGCTATCGCTGTCGCGCCGCTGGGCATAGGGGCAGAACCAGCGACCCTTTTGCGGATAATAGTTCTCGCGGAAGCTGATGCCACAACTGCGGATGTGAGGGTTCAGCTCTACAATACGTTTCATAACACCCTGCATACGGTCAGGACGATGCAAATTGTCCTCTATATCAGGCACGGTATTGACTGTGGCCACATACACCTCTGTCAGAATCTGCTCCACGGTCTTGGCTTTATATTCCAACTGTCTGTCCGTGATACCTGACACACTGGTTAATGTGATTGCCCAACAAATGCACACGATAATAGCAGAAATAATACCCATCACAATAAATAGGGTAAGCATGATACGCCAAGTAAGCCGTTTGGCAAACGAACGGGGATAAGGGTTCTGATTTTTTTTCTTCCAGAAAAAAATATTCATAACATCTACGGCTAAAAGAAGTATTATTGCTTGCAAAAGTACAAAATAATTATTAATTTTGCAAACAAAATGGCAAAAAGCTATGAATGTACAGATAGAAGCTACATGGAAAGATCATTTGCAGGGAGAGTTTGAGAAGCCCTACTTTGAACAATTGACGAGTGTCGTCAGGCAAGAGTATGGCACTACAACCTGCTATCCTCCTGGCAAATTGATATTCAATGCCTTTAACCTGTGTCCCTTTAATCAGGTTAAAGTGGTTATCATCGGACAAGACCCTTACCATGAGCCAGGACAGGCTCACGGATTGAGTTTCTCTGTACAGGACGGTGTGCTGTTTCCTCCCTCGCTGCAAAACATCTTCAAGGAGATTCAGCAGGATTTGGGTACACCCATTCCCACAAGTGGTAATCTGACACGCTGGGCAGAACAAGGTGTCTTACTGCTCAATGCTACGTTAACCGTTCGTGCCCATCAAGCCAATAGTCATTCCACGTTAGGCTGGCAGACATTTACCGATGCTGCCATCCGAGCGTTGGCAGCACATCGCGAACATATCGTATATATGCTGTGGGGCGGTTATGCACGTTCAAAAGCATATATGATTGACAAGACGAAGAATCTGGTATTGGAATCCGTACACCCCTCTCCTCTCTCAGCAAATAGAGGCGGCTGGTTTGGCCAGCACCAGTTCTCGCGCTGCAACGAATATCTGAAACAAAATGATATTGCACCCATCAATTGGTAAATTATCAAATCGTAAAATTGTCAAATCTTAATGACTAACGTTCCCCCAATACTCGAAATCGGTGGCATCCTGATTTCCTCAGAAATCATAACTGAATGCTTTTGCTGTGACTACGAGAAGTGTAAAGGCATCTGCTGTGTGGAAGGCAGTGATGGTGCTCCTGTGACGATGGACGAAATTGCCGGTATTGAAGACGCGCTCGATACAGTGTGGCCCATGCTGTCTGCATCGGCACAAAGCGTCATCGACAAACAGGGTGTTGCCTATAGTGATAAAGATGGTGACTTAGTGACGAGTATTGTGAGGGGAAAGGAATGCGTTTTTGCACGAAGCCTCACCCCCAGCCCCTCTCCAATGGGCGAGGGGAGTAAAGACCCCTGTTGGTTATGTATGTTGGAGAAGGCATATAGAGAAGGAAAGACGCAGTTCTGCAAACCCATCAGTTGTGCCCTCTACCCTATCCGCGAGAAGAATTTCGGTAATGGGCTAATAGGTCTTAACTATCATAGGTGGAGCGTCTGCAAAGATGCCGTAGAAAAAGGGAAGGCACTTGGCCTTCCCGTATATCAGTTTCTAAAAGAACCTCTCATCCGTCGTTTTGGCGAGGTGTGGTATCAAGAACTTTGCGAGGTTGCTGAACAGCTAAAAGCTAATAGCTAACTACTATCAGTTCTTGCGATACGCCGTGGGACTCATACCCATGTGTTCCTTGAAGAACTTGCCAAAGAACGATTGATTTGGGAAGTGGAGCGCATTGGCTATCTCCCCGATACTCTTAGTGGTATTCTTCAGCATTACACGTATTTCCAACAGGACATAGCTGTCAATCCATTCGTTGGGGGTACGTTTCGACACCTGCTTCACTAGCTCGGACAGGTATTTAGGAGTGATGCCCAGCTGTTCGGCATACCAGCTGACGCGTCGTTCCATACGGAAATTGTCTTCCAACAGACCAATGAACTGTGTAAACAAAGCATTAGCACGCTTACGTGTCCTATTCTTAATGTCGTTGCGCTCCACACGCCAGATGACGTTACTCATATCGTAGAACATAGCCAACAAGAGTGCTTTCACAAGGTTAGTGCGGAAATGATGTCTTGTATCAGCCATCTTCCTACGGATGGTCAGATAGTAGTTGGTATACACCTGAACCTCATGAGACGTCAAAGGTACCACGGGATTGTTCATCGAGAAGAGCAGCAACGACGACACATTCTTCACGTTCATCACGAAGCTGTGGTAGAACTCGGTAGACACCAAGATATAATGACACTCATAGTTGGACGAAGGCTCGTAAGCATCCAAGATATGTCCATCTGAGATAAACATCAAGTCGCCTGCCTTAACCTTGTGCTGGCAGGTATCGACAGAATAAGTGGCTTCCCCCTTTTTGCATAACCCCATCACAATGAAGTTCAAACGGACAGGACCATCCAACAAAAGCGAATGGGCTATACTGTTTGTCAGTATAAGCCCATCGGTCATATACTCGGCATCACCCCATTTTCGGGCCTCGTCGAGACAGATGTTATGCGTCGATGTTCGCATAAGTAGCGTTCTTTTCAATGAACTGACGACGTGGCTCCACATCGTCGCCCATCAGCATGGAGAAAATCTCGTCAGCCTCAGCAGCATTCTCGATAGTCACTTGCTTCAGCAGACGATTCTCAGGATTCATCGTGGTCTCCCACAACTGCTCTGGATTCATCTCACCAAGACCTTTGTAGCGCTGGGTATGGAGTGCCGAGGCATTCTCGTCACCATCCACGTACTTGTCGATGAAGGCCTGACGCTGCTGGTCGGTATAGCAGTACTCAGAGAACTTCTTATATGTACATTTATAAAGAGGTGGTGTAGCGATATAAAGGTGTCCCTCCTGAATGACCTTTGGCATAAAGCGATAGAACAGTGTCATAATCAGTGTGTCGATGTGAGAACCATCGACGTCGGCATCGGTCATGATGATAATCTTATCGTAACGCAGCTTGTCGACATTAGCCTCCTTAGAGTCTTCTCCTTCTACACCAAAGCGGACACCAATAGACTGAATGATGTTCATGACGGACTCTGCTTCGAACACACGGTGCCATTGAACCTTCTCGACGTTCAGAATCTTACCACGCAGCGGAAGGATAGCTTGGAAGTGACGATCACGACCCTGCTTAGCCGAACCACCAGCGGAGTCACCCTCAACGAGGAAGATTTCACAAAGCTTTGGATCTTTCTCTGAACAGTCTGCCAACTTACCTGGCAAACCGCCACCAGTCATAGGACTCTTACGCTGCACACTCTCACGGGCCTTACGGGCAGCGATACGCGCTGTAGCAGCCAGAATGACCTTCTCACAGATGGTATGAGCCTCCTTGGGATTCTCCTCCAGATAGTTGGTCATAGCCTCACCTACAGCCTTCTGCACGGCACCATTTACCTCCGAGTTGCCCAGCTTGGTCTTTGTCTGACCCTCGAACTGAGGCTCAGCAACCTTTACAGAGATGATGGCCGTCAGACCCTCACGGAAGTCGTCCTGAGCCACTTCGATCTTGGCCTTCTCTATCTGCTTGCGCAATTGGTCGTCTTCATCGGCATATTTCTTCAGCGTACGAGCCAAGGCAATGCGGAAACCGGTAAGGTGGGTACCACCCTCGATGGTGTTGATATTGTTGACATACGAGTGGATATTCTCGCTATAATCGCTATTGTAGAGCAGTGCAACCTCAATGGGTACACCGTCCTTCTCTGTCTTCAGACAAATGGGATCGCCAATGATAGAGGTGCGGTGACGGTCTACGTAACGCACAAACTCCTTCAGACCCTCCTTGGCGTGGAACACCTCTGGCTGTCTCAGATTACCTTCCTCGTCAGGACGCAGGTCGGTCAGCGTAATGGTAATGCCGGCATTCAGATAGGCCAGCTCGCGCATACGACGGGCAATGATGTCGTACTTATACTCTGTCGTCGTAAAGATGCTGCCATCAGGCCAGAACTGCTGACGTGTACCTGTCAGGTCGGTGTCACCAACTATCTTCACATCGTAGAGGGGCTTACCCTTCTCATACTCCTGCTGATAGATGTGTCCGTTGCGGAAAACCTGCGACATCATGTGGGATGACAGGGCGTTCACACAGCTTACACCCACACCATGCAGACCACCAGACACCTTGTACGAACCCTTGTCGAACTTACCACCAGCATGCAGCACCGTCATAACGACCTCAAGGGCCGACTTGTGCATCTTCTCGTGTTCATCGACAGGAATACCACGTCCGTTGTCCTGAACGGTAATAGAGCCATCTTCGTTAATGGTTACCTCAATATGCGTGCAATAGCCCGCCATAGCTTCGTCAATAGAGTTATCGACGGTCTCGTTTACGAGGTGGTGGAGACCCTTCTCGCTGATGTCTCCAATATACATGGCCGGACGCTTGCGTACGGCCTCCAATCCCTCGAGTACTTGAATGTTACTCGCGGAATAATTCTGTTCTTGATTCAGTTGTTCTTCTGTCATTGTTTGTCGTATTCACAAATTTGGTTGCAAAATTACAAAAAATATTAGACATAAACGAAAGAAAAGTGTTTATTTTTTATAAAAATAAAAGGGTTCGTCATAAGAAAACAAAAAGCCGTACTCCTTAGGGAATACGGCCTTCGTATGCTTGGTATAAAAACTTATCCGAGCTTGTTAATGTGCTGAGAGAGACTTGACTTCAGGTTGGCAGCCTTGTTCTTGTGGATGATGTTGGTCTTAGCCAGCTTGTCAAGCATCTTCTGCACCTTTGGATAGAGGGCTGTAGCCTCATCCTTGTTAGTCATAGCGCGCAGCTTGCGAACAGCGTTACGCATAGTCTTTGCGTAGTAGTGGTTGTGCAGCGCCTTCTTCTTGTCCTGACGAATTCTCTTCAGGGATGATTTGTGATTTGCCATTTTTTAATTTTTGTTTTTTACTTGTTTAACTTAAAGCTTATGGGTCTTACGTCTTCATGGCTGCCCTGGGCGGATTCTTACGAACCCCCTGCCACCGTTCCCCTTGCGAGTAGCACTTGGCTGTGCAGATGACAGATTTAATTTTGGTAGTCCCTAGGAGAGTCGAACTCCTCTTTAGAGAATGAAAATCTCTCGTCCTAACCGATAGACGAAGGGACCAAGGTGTCAAAAACAGTGCAAACTGAATGCAGAAGAGCGTGCTCTTATGCTGAGGTGCAGTCTGTTTTCGCAGACGCATTCTCAAAATGCGGCTGCAAAGGTACTACTTTTTTCTTAAATAGACAAATTTTCTTAAGAAAAAATGCATAATTTCCTCTTTTTTTGTAATTTTGTAGGCGATGTTAATAAAAACGGAAGCTATTGTGCTCCATTCTTTAAAATATGGAGAGACGCGCCTTATCGTAGATTTGTTTACACGAGAGGTGGGTCGATTGTCGTGTATCATACCACTTCCAAAGACACCCAAGTCGCGATTGAAGAAGCAATACTTCCAACCCATGACGCTACTCGAAATAGAGGTAGATGTGCGTCAGCGTCTGCAACTGCAAAAACTAAAGGACGCTCGCCTGTTGTCTGCCTACGCCTCCATTCCTTTCTCGCCCGAGAAGTTGGCCCTCTCGCTATTCATTGCCGAGTTCCTGTACCATGCCCTGCGGTCTGAACAGCATAACGAACCGTTGTTTGCGTATCTGTGCGACTCTATGCAATGGCTCGATACTGTTGAAGTTGGTTTTGCCAACTTCCACCTGACGTTCTTGATGCGCCTCTCTCGTTTCTTAGGCTTCTATCCCAACCTTGACGACTATGTAGATGGTTGTGTCTTTGACCTGCGTGAGGGACGTTTCTGCACTTCAGTCCCCACTCACCGTGACTTCTTGCAACCCGATGACGCACGTCGTATCCATACCTTGATGCGCATGGACTTCCCCACGATGCATCTCTATCGCCTTAACCGCATGGATCGCAACCGTATTGTCGACGTCCTACTCCATTATTATCGCCTGCACATTCCCCAATTCCCAGAACTCAAAAGCCTTAGCGTTCTACAGGAATTGTGGGCGGACTGATTCTTATTGTGGCATCTTGAAGTTGATGGGCTGATGTAACTTCATACGAACAGGCTTGCCCTCCACTTTACCTGGTGTCCATTGGGGCATCTTGCGGATGACACGAGCTCCCTCTTTTGCAAATAGCTTAGCAAACTCCTCCTTCAACTCCTTCTGGCGAGACGTCGTTTCCTGCGAGAACTTGGTCGTATTAAAGCGTTCTATCTTGCAGTCATGAGCTGCGATTTCTGATAATGAACCGTCTTTCTCAACGACGAAATTCATCACGACTTTACCCTCTACAGCATATGTTTCGGCTGCCTCAGGATATTGCACGTTGTCAGTAAGGAACTTCGCTAAAGCCTCCAGACCTCCTGGGAACTGAGGCTTTTCAACATTATCAGCACTCTGCGCCGCAGTTGTTATCGTCAGCACAACAAGCATCAGGAATAAAATCGTTCTTTTCATTTTAACTGGTTTTTTAATAAATTACGGTGCAAAGGTAATGATTATAGTTTAAAAACAAGCAAAGAACAAAGGGAAAAGTGACGATTATTAAGACTAGCAATTATTAAGCTTAATACTTATTAGGGAAAAGTCCCGTACTAACAGGGAGAGAAACGGCATGTTACCAGATTCGGGCCGTATTATATTTTCTTCCACCAATCATCCTTCGTCTTACAAATAGCTTGGGCAATGCAGTTCATGGTTTTGCACTGGGCTACCGTGATGCCCTCATTGGTAGAACGATAGTGATAGTTCCAAGGGGTAAGAAGTAAGAGGCGATTATCAATACATTGTTGCAGGCGAGCTTCAGAAGGATGATAGATTTCAGGGAAGCCGTTGTCTTTTATAAGAATGATGGGATATTCTTGCGCAATAGCGTCATCAATGATGTCCTGCTCACTTTTGGCAATGCGGGCTGATACCAATATAGCACCATTTGCTGCAGCTGTGAGACTTGCCTGTTTTTGTTGAGCAATAGACTGTTTGTCCTTTCGATGGCAGACGACAGGTAGCAATGGGTGGTCTAAAAGTTGAAGATTGCCATAGCTGTCACAAACTATGTGGTTGTTTTCTATCAGCAGTCGTTCGACAATGGCCTGCCACTGCTCTATGTCGTTATCTTGTAATGCGTGCTCTCGAATGAGATAGCCACGAAGGGCATTAGGAGTAACTAAGGTATCAATAGTTTGGCGTTGGGCTTTCAATACCGTGGGGGTATTCATACGCAACAGACGATTGCGGGGGTTGGCGTGGATGTAGGCACGCTGTGTCTCCAATTGACCAGGCTTGAGGGGGATGACATCTACGTAACCAGAGGAAAAGAGGGGTGAGCGGCCAGAGGCGAAACGAGGCTTTTTAGCGCCAAACACTGGCGCGCTGGTGGCAAAACCACCAGCAGCATAAGGCGAGACAGAAGCTGAAGGAACAGGGACATCCATTGTTGGTTGTGGTTTTGCCACAACCTCTCCTTGGCCAATGATTTCCCAATAGCGGCGATTGCAGCCATTTTTGAAACCAGCAATTATTTGTCCAAGATGGGTCTCCCTACTATTTTTGCTGATGAGACAATGCTTGACATTGACAATGAAATGGATATGTTCTGGCATGATAACATAGTCCTCTATCTCAATGACTGGATAGTGGAAACTGATGCTGTGGAGCAGTTCAAACTCCACCATTTTTCCGATGGTTGTGAGTTCCACTTTGGGCGCATCAGGATGGCTATCAGGGAATTTTGTGTCGCCAACGATTCTGCCTAACGATTGCGACTTTCTGTCATGTACATTGATGGTGATATGATAAAGCCCAGGGTTCTTATAATTGTTGCCTGGGCTTCTGCGCTGCATGCTATGGGGCATCGTGTCTCATTTTGGGAAAGAGGGACTTGTTCGTGGCAAAACCACGAACGACAAATGGGTCACAGTAAAGGGGGGAGTTCGTAGAGATGGGTACTATTGGAACCTTTGATCAAGATGTAGCAACCTGTGGGCTGCTCTTGGGCGATAGCCTGCTTTAGCTCTTCGACGTTGGCGAAAGTGCGGAAGGGGCTCTTTATTTTCTGGAATTCTGAACCTACGAGCCATACCTCATCGAAACGGGCTTCTTCAAGGAGAGTGATAATCTTCTGATGCTCTTCTTGAGACACGTCGCCCAGTTCGCCCATCATTCCTAAGATAGCCATTTTGGGTGAAACCTCCATCAGGCGGAAGTTGTCAATGGCTGCCTTCATCGAGGTAGGGTTGGCATTATAGGCATCAACGATGAGGTGGTTATGCTCCGTTTCCGTCAATTGTGAACGGTTATTGGTAGGTACATAGTTCTCGAGGGCATGATTGATCTTATCGAAGGGGATGTTGTTGACGTAGCCTATCGTGATGGCTGCCAACATGTTATCCAAATTATAGGCACCAATCAGATGAGTCTGAACGGTAAGCCATTCAGATGTGTAGCCAGCATCGGCATCCTGCTCACGCCAGCGGAACTTCAGGAAGGGCGCACAGGAGACGACCTCGCCACGAATCAGGATATCTGAGTTGTCGCTCTGACCATAATAATAAATGTCCGTTTCAGGCTTCCTCCGCTCATTAATCATCTGCATGAGATGTTCATTGTCACGGTTGACAAAAACGGGACACTCATGAGCACACAAAAAGTCGTACAGCTCACCCTTCGTCTTGCAGACACCTTCGAACGAGCCAAAGCCCTGCAGATGGGCACGTCCCACGTTGGTAATGAGTCCACAGTTGGGTTCAGCCGCCTCTACTAGCGTTTTGATGTCACCAGGATGCGAAGCACCCATCTCAACCACTGCTATATCGTGGTCTTTATTCAGACGGAACAACGTCTTGGGCACACCCACATCGTTGTTGAAGTTACCCTCAGTGGCCATCACGTTATAGCACTCAGAGAGTACGGCACGAATGAGCTCTTTTGTCGTCGTCTTACCATTGGTGCCCGTAATGCCGATGATGGGAATATCGAACTGGCGACGATGCTCGCGAGCCAAGTCCTTGAAGGTCTGCAGGCAATTATCTACGAGGATAAAGCGATCATCCTTTTTGTATTCAGGCTCGTCGATAATAGCGTAGGCACAGCCTTTCTCTATAGCTGATTCCGCAAATATATTACCATTGAACGATTCTCCTTTTAATGCCAAAAAGATGCTACCTTCAGGACAGTCACGCGAGTCTGTTGTAATTTGTGGGTGCTGCTGATACAGCTTGTATAATTCTTTAATATCCATAAAAAAGCTAATTTTGTGCAAAGGTACAAAATAAATGAGAAATGAGAAATGAGAAATGAGAAATATTTACTATCTTTGCAAACGAATATGCATTATACGCTGAATTGCAACGGACAATTACTGGATCTCAGCACTCCGCAGGTGATGGGTATCCTGAATGCTACGCCCGATTCCTTTTATGCTGCCAGTCGCACACAGACGGAGCGCGAGATAGCCCTGCGTACAGAAGAGATACTGCAACAAGGGGGCACGATTATCGACGTGGGTGCCTGTTCAACGCGTCCTGACAGCATGACAGCCACAGAGGCAGAAGAGGCAGAACGACTGCAACTGGCCCTGAAGACCATCCGCAATGTGGCTCCCCATGCCATTGTCAGCGTTGACACGTTTCGTCCACAACTGGCACGTATGGCTGTCGAGGAATATGGTGCAGCCATCATCAATGATGTTGGTGCCCCAGTGAACAGCCCCGAAATGACTGTCGATAGCCAGAAAGACATGTTCCGTATGGTAAGTCGTTTGCGCGTACCTTATATATATATGTCACGCAAGAGCAACATCAAGGACATCCTGCTCGATAGTGCTGAGGTTGTTGACGTGTTATGCTCTATGGGACAAAAGGATATCATCATCGACCCAGGCTTTGGCTTTGGCAAGACGGTGGAGGAAAATTATGAGGTGATGAACGGGATGGAGCGCCTGCAGATGTTGCACCTTCCTATCTTGGTGGCCCTGTCACGCAAGTCAATGATCTATCGCCTATTGGGAACTTCACAGGAAGAGGCCCTCACAGGCACAATAGCTCTAAATACCATTGCACTGATAAAAGGTGCTGACATCTTGAGGGTGCATGATGTTCGCGAAGCTGTGGAATGCGTGAAAATAGTGGCTGCTTTGGGCGGCGATGGAATAACAGTGTATAAGAAATAGTAAATTGTCAAACAGTAAAATAGTCAATTAGTAAGGTGTTCTTCGAATTTGGAATAAAGGATATTATCGACATCGTCCTCGTGGCCTTGATGCTGTTCTACATCTACAGGCTGATGAAGGAGTCACGCTCACTGAATGTCTTCATGGGCATCTTAATCTTTGTGGTGTTATGGCTGGTGGTGTCGCAAGTTCTTGAGATGAAGTTGTTAGGCTCCATCATGGACAAGTTGGTTTCTGTGGGAGTCATTGCCCTCATCATCCTCTTCCAGGAAGACATCCGAAAATTCCTATATAACCTCGGTGCCCACCAGCGCGTACAGACGCTCCGTCGTCTCTTTATCAACAACGACAAGCAAAACCAAGAACAGATCAAGCAAACCATTATGCCCATCGTGATGTCGTGTCTCAGTATGAGCAAAAAGAAGGTTGGTGCACTCATTGTCATTCAGCGTGGCACCCCACTCGACGACATCGTGGCAACGGGCGAACGTCTTGATGCCAGCATCAATCAGCGACTCATTGAAAACATTTTCTTCAAGAACTCACCCCTCCACGACGGAGCCATGGTTATTGTCCACGACCGTATCCGTGCTGCAGGCTGTATTCTGCCTGTAAGCCACGACCTGCATATTCCCAAGGAACTGGGTCTGCGCCATCGTGCTGCATTGGGCATCACACACGAAAGCGACTGTATAGCCATCGTGGTATCGGAAGAGACCGGTGGTATCTCGATTGCCATCCGCAACGAATTCCAGTTACGACTGACGGCAGAAAAGTTGGAAAGCATCCTGACGCAGGAGCTTTCGTAAACGTAAACGTTCAATAATTCATCATTCGTCATTAGTAATTCATAATTATTTTGTACCTTTGCAAACAAGAGAATAATATTATTTTTTTAAATACAAACAACAATGGATTTATTAAGTCAAATCGTAGCGCGCGCTAAGAGTAACAAGCAGCGCATCGTGCTCCCCGAAGCAGAAGAGGAGCGTACACTGTGTGCAGCCGACAAGGCACTGGGTGATGAACTTGCAGACATCATCCTGATTGGTAACCCCGCCAAGGTTGAGGCTCTGGCTAAGGAGAAGGGCCTGACAAACATCGGTAAGGCCACCCTGATTGACCCTGAGAACTATGACAAGAGCGAGGAACTGGCTGAGAAGCTGGCCGAGATTCGTAAGTCAAAGGGTATGACCATTGAGGAGGCCCGCAAACTCATCAAGAACCCCCTGTACCTAGGTTGTATGATTATCAAGACCGAGGGTGCCGATGGTCAGATTTCCGGTGCACTGTCAACTACTGGCGACACGCTGCGCCCTGCCCTGCAAATTATCAAGTGCCAGCCTGGCATTACTTGCGTCAGCGGTGGTCTGCTGCTGATCTCGAAACAGAAGCAGTATGGTGAGAATGGTGTACTCGTTGTAGCTGACGTGGCTGTAACACCTATGCCCGATGCTGCCCAGCTGTCTCAGATTGCCGTTTGTACTGCTCAGATGGCTAAGGCGGTGGCTGGTTTCGAGGATCCCCGCGTGGCGATGCTAAGCTTCTCGACGAAGGGCTCTGCCAAGCACGAGGTTTGCGACAAGGTCATTGAAGCTACCCGTCTGGCTAAGGAGCTTGATCCTACACTGAAGATTGACGGTGAGCTGCAGGCAGATGCTGCTTTGGTTCCCTCTGTAGGTGCCAAGAAGGCTCCCGGCTCTGATATCGCAGGTAAGGCCAATGTGCTCGTATTCCCCAACCTCGAAGTTGGTAACATCGGCTATAAGATGGTACAGCGTCTTGGCGACGCCATTGCTATCGGTCCTGTACTCCAGGGTATTGCCCGTCCTGTCAACGACCTCTCTCGTGGTTGCTCTATCGATGACATCTACTACATGATTGCCATCACTGCTTGTCAGGCAATGGACGCGAAGAAATAAGAAGCCTCCCCCCATCCCCCCTCCAAAGGGAGAGGGGCTTCTAATGCAACCTATTTATTTAAAAGAAATAACAATATGAAAATCCTTGTATTAAACTGTGGTTCGTCTTCCATCAAGTACGCGCTGTACAATATGGACGACAAGAGTGTAATGACCAGTGGTGGTGCTGAGCGTGTAGGCTTGGACGGTGCCTTTGTTAAAGTAAAGCTGGCTAACGGCGAGAAGAAGCAGATTATGCACGACATCCCTGAACATACTGAAGGTGTGAAGTTTATCTTCTCTCTGCTCACTGACCCCGAGATAGGTGTCATCAAGAGTCTTGACGAGATTGACGCCGTAGGTCACCGTATGGTGCACGGCGGTGAGAAGTTCAATAAGAGCGTTATCCTCACTGACGAGGTGCTGAAGGCTTTCGAGGAATGCTCTGACCTGGCTCCTCTGCACAACCCAGCCAACCTGAAGGGTGTCAATGCTGTTAAGGAACTGATGCCTGGTCTGCCTCAGGTCGGTGTCTTTGATACCGCTTTCCATCAGACTATGCCTCCCAAGGCCTTTATGTATGCCATTCCTTACGAGTTGTACGAGAAGTACGGCATTCGCCGTTATGGTTTCCACGGCACCTCTCACCGTTATGTCAGCGCCCGTGCCTGCGAATTCTTAGGCATTCCTGCCCAAGGTACAAAAATGGTAACCTGTCACATAGGTAACGGTGGCTCTATCGCTGCTGTCGTTGATGGCAAGTGTATCGACACCTCAATGGGTCTTACCCCACTGGAAGGTCTTGTCATGGGTACTCGTGCCGGTGACATCGACGGTGGTGCAGTGACGTTCATCGAGAAGAAGCTGGGTCTTGACGCTGACGGTATGTCGAACCTGCTCAACAAGAAGAGTGGTGTGGCTGGCTTGACAGGCGGTTCTTCCGACATGCGTGACGTAGAGAATGCTGCCAAGGCTGGCAACGAGCGCGCTCAGCTGGCTCAGGACATGTATTTCTATCGTATCAAGAAGTATATCGGTGCCTATGCTGCCGCTATGGGTGGCCTCGACGTTGTCGTCTTCACTGCAGGTGTTGGTGAGAACCAGATTGGTATGCGCTCTGCCGTCTGCAAGGACATGGAGTTCCTGGGCATCAAGTTCGATGAATCCAAGAACAATGTTCGCGGCGAGGAGGCTATTATCTCTGCAGACGACTCAAAGGTAAAGGTGGTTGTCATTCCTACCGATGAGGAGCTGATGATTGCTACCGATACGATGAACCTGCTGTAAAAAGCAAGTCAAAATATTATTAATATTAGAAGGTGAGAGTCACAGCAGGCTCTCACCTTTATTATTATTGTGCCATTGTCAAAGAATGTACTAAAAAGGGAACTATTCGTGATGAACAGTCCATACTTTCATCGATTGCAAGATAACACTGATTAGGATGAGGGCAATGCCCAAATAGAAAGAGAAATTGATTTCGCGACCCTCACCAAAGATGAGAAAAGCGAGGATGATGGTGTAACAAGGCTCAAGGTTGTACGTCAGATTGACGGTAAATGCAGACAGTCGCTTCAGGGCCTGAATCTGGAGCAAGTACATGGCTACGGTACAAAAGAGCGAGTGACAGAGCATGAACCAAAGATTCATATCTTTAGGAATGACTACAACAGGTTGATGACTGGGAAAGAACCAAAGATATACTGGGATGATGGCCGATACGATGACGAGGCCACCAGACATCTGATACATCAACACCGTACGACTGCGAACACCCACGCTGACTTTCTTATTGCAGATGGCATAAAGAGCACAGACAGCTGATGACACGACACCAATAGCAATGCCATAACGATAACGGGCATCGAGTGAGAAGATACACATCACACCAGCAACGGTAATCAGCGAGAAAAGAAATTCCAACCCAGAAAAGCGTCTCTTAAAGATTATTGGCTCGAAAAGAGCAGTAAAGAAACCTATGAGCGAGAAGCAAATAACACCAATAGAAACGTTCGAAGCCTTGATGCTTCCATAGAACAGAATCCAGTGCAAACCCAACAATGCACCGCATCCACAGAGTTGCAGGAACTTTCGCCATCCAACACGAGGCAAGCCCGTAAATACCAGCAAGATGCAACTTGTAAAAAGCATGCGATACCAAACGATATCTACCTCGTTCAGCGTAATCAACCGCCCAAACAAACCTGTAAAGCCTGCGAGTAGCACACTGAGATGCAACTGGATAAAACCCTTCTTTGTCTCGTTCATAATGCTATAATTGCAGCAAAAGTACAATTATTTTTCTTAAAACAATCTCTTTTTCAGTTTTTATTGCTATATTTAGCAGTTAATTTTTTTCTCTTGGATGAGAAGACACATAAAGTTACTCCCTCTCGACAAAAAAAAGAATGATTTATTTTGTTTTGCGCTCGACTTTTCGTAACTTTGCCAACAAAAACAAACAAATGAAGAAGGTTTTTCTGATAATGCTGGCCGTCGTGTTCTTAGGCACAGTGTGCTATGCAAAAGGTAGTGGGAGTGAAGACAAGTCTAAATCTGCAGACGAAGTGGAGGCTGTTGATTTAGGACTTAGTGTGAAATGGGCTAACATGAATGTGGGTGCCAAGAAGGCTTCGGGTTTTGGCTCGTACTTTGCTTGGGGTGAAACCCAACCGAAAGAATATTACTCATGGAACACCTATGTATGGAGCAGAGGGGACTCTCAGTTCTTAACAAAGTATTCGACTACTGATAGAAAGATTCAGCTGACTCCCGCAGACGATGCAGCCCGCGCCAATTGGGGCAGCGAATGGCGCATGCCTACCGTAGATGAGTTCGAGGAGTTGATAAACCCTGATAACTGTAACTGGGAATGGATTACACAGGATGGTGTCAACGGTTATAAGGTGACGGGTAAGAAAACTGGCAAATCCATCTTCCTGCCTATTACAGGGTTCCGCTACTATGCAAACACTCAGTTCCGTGCCATCAGTGGCATCTACTGGACATCATCGCTCTACACAGCAAATCCTAACAAAGCATGGTGTCTAGAATTCAATTTCTCCAATATAGAAGTGCATTACGGAAACCTTTCCAGCAATCGCTTCAGTGGTCGCTGCATCCGCGCTGTCAAAGGGAATTAACTCCCCCGACAGCTTACTTTTTCTCGATAATGCGATAGTTGCCACTGAGGTGCATAAAGGCAAACAGGCGCAGCAATCCATCGTAGTAGGCATCGAAATAACCATCCTCGAAGGGTTCGTGGCGCGCATTCCAAAGAGCGTCGACGAACTCTTTCTTTTTGTCGTGCTTACAAAGAATCGAGGCAGCAGCCAGCGTACTCATCAGACCAATGCTGTGACGCAGTTTACGGAACCCGCCAGCACCCAGAATCTCATTACCTTCCGGCAGTGTGCCGTCCTTGCGATACTGGTCGACATACTTGTCGATGCCCTGCGAGTAGAAGAAATTTTGGATGGTCTCGCCATACTTTTGCTGCCACTTAGCGTCAGCACCGCTCCACTCGTAGTCGAGAGTGATGTTCATAGGCACACGCCATGAGTCATAGCGGAAATTGTTATTGCCATTGCGAGGAGGTGTCTGGGGTGCCCCATTCTGCTGGCCCTGTGGACGACCTGGGAAGCGGAAGCCTTGCATCTCACTACCATCAAACTGGCACTGGTCTCCATTCAAGCCTGTCTTCTCGTCAATACACTTGTGCAGGAACTCACGCGAAGCCTTAGCACATGCTTTCCAATGGTCGGCACGTCCGTCATCAGCATACTTAGCCCACACCTCATAGAAGGCAGGAATATGGTAAGAAGGATCGGTATGACGCTGTCCAAAGCCATCAGGAGTAAAGGTAATCAGCTTGGTCTCAGGATCGATCAGGTACATCTTCTGCGGACCTTGCTGCTGACCACCGCCAAAACCACCGAAGCCACCAAAACCACCCTGACGGGGTTCGGGTGTGTACTCCTTAGGCTGGACGCAGTTCAGAATGCGCTGGGCCTCAGCTTTGTAGTTAATGCCAGTGTTGTCGCCCCAGCGGTTGGAGGCAAAGAGCAGGGCGGTAATAAAATACAGCTCGCCATCGCTAGCAGCACCTGGTGAGTTTTGCGTACCATCAACCCTGCAACTCCACGCAAAGTAGCCCTCGCGCGTACCGCTTTGATGCTGCATGTACTTCTTGCTCCATCGCCACAAACGGTCGAAGATGTCCTTTTCGCCAAACTGTACGGCAACCATCATGCCATACGACATACCTTCGGTACGTGCATCGTGGTTCTTGATGTCTGACACGTAGCCCATCGTATCGCCCACCTCAAAGTAGACCTTGTTGGGACCACGAAATACGTCGTTAAAGACCTCCTTCAACTTGGCATCAACCTGAGCTGGCTGATAGCCCATTTCAACAAATACGTTACGATACTTTGCTGCATCAGCAGACACGTTCACCGCAAAAGCGGCAAGCAACATGAACAATAGATTCTTCATCTTTTTCATTGTGTTGGTTTATTTAATGTTTAATGTTTAATTTGTCTATTGACTTGTATAAAAATCGGTAATACGAACCAGGGCCCGTGCACATACTGGGCAGAAGTTCTCTACTTCGTTGATTTTCATACGGCACTCCTGAGCTGGACGGAAAACACCTTTCGACTGATAGCCACCACCTTCGAAGACGCCAACGCGCTGCGTCAGAGCGTTTAGTTGCTCACGCTCAGACAGTTTTTTGCCACGTTTCTTTTCGGGCGTTTTGGCTGGTGGTGTGGGTATCGGTGTTCCTTTGGGCACCATGTCAGCCCACTTCGACTGGAAGTCGACAAGTGTTGTCAGGTTAGGTTCCCAGGGTTCAGTGTCATCAGGATACATGGTCTCGTAGCCATCATCGTAGAAGTACTCGTCACCCAAGCCACCATAGGCATGACCAAATTCATGCACCAGTACAGGACGGAATGTCGGATGGTCGCTGGTAGTCACGGTAAGTTGGTTGTAGATGCCGCCTCCGCCATACGTACTGCTATTGACTAGCACGATGATATGCTCGAAAGGAATGCCGCTGAGCAGGTCGTATATGCGGTGCATCTCGCTGGTCATCAGATAACGATTAGAATAAAACGTGTCATAATGGGTGCCGGCAGGTGTCTGTCGCCATAGACCCACATGAGGAATGGAAGGACCACTCTTAGGTGACTCTGTAGCCACTGCCACCACATTAAAGCGCGATTTCATGGATGTAAATGGCTCATGGGCAAACAAAGCATCCACCACACGACGGCTATCCGTATAGAATTTCTCCATCTCTTCATGGGAATAACCTTCAGCTATAATGGCTAAATCAATACATGACGTAATATCCGGTTGCCCATTAGGCAACGTCTTTCCCGTCCAGACATAACGAAACGTTTCCTGTGGCTCGTCAATCCTGCGAATTAGGATATCGGCAGGATTTATCGTATGCTGCAACAAGCCCTTTACTTGAGCATGGAAATCCGTCAGCGTTACCTTGACGTCAACAGGACGTTTGGGCATAGGGACATTAAAAGACGCTTGGAAGGCACGATCAACACGTGTGGCTTCTTCTTCTGCTTGCCATTCCTGAAACAGTGTTGAGAAGGTATGTACATAGAGCTGACGACCCGTTTCGTGGTCAATCAGCATAATTTGTCCGTTTCCACGTAGTGGTATCTCGGCCAACCGTGCCTTACGGCCTGCCCAGCGAGCCTGTTTACTGGCATTGCAGTAATAGATGTGCTGCTGCTTGGCATTGCCTGCCAGTACATAGTTTAGTCGCAGGGTGCTGTCTTGAAAGTCATTATCAAATGCACGTGCCGTAGCCGTCATTGCCACGCACCACGCAGACATCATCATCAACAACCAT
>JAEEGJ010014032.1_pt1 | contig 19172 bp, 8 predicted proteins | sample 8958761 | NCBI WGS metagenome assembly JAEEGJ01 (sample SAMN16246546, study PRJNA631951) | gut metagenome | biome: gut microbiome; feature: rumen; material: RS-attached | host: Bos | place: Iran: Karaj | collected 2018-10 | reverse complement strand
CTAAGGTAAGTGAGAAATCTGACATGGCAAAATCCTGAGCCGCTCGGCTCTGCCGCTTCGCTCGTCGAAGAACTTTTTGTTGCTCAGGTACTTATAAAGAAAGTTAAACTAAAATGCTGCGGAATTGATAAATATGAGAACTTTACCTCTGATGGGCGCACCTAATAACAAACACAACGAAGTATAAACTAAAAAAAATAACGATATGAAGACAAGACAACAACAATCATCGTGGCCAGCGTGCCAAAGGGCGGGGGCTACACAGAGAAAGAACCGGCACGGAGGCTACGGGCTGCAAGTGCTATTGCTCATGCTCCTGCTCCTCGTGGGAGGGGGAAGTCCGGCATGGGCGCAAAGTCAGTGGAAAGTGGATGAAGTATACCCTGAGAATAGTGGTGACATCAGGTACACTGCGCAAAAATTTCACTACTTGGCAGATATTGATGTCATGCCCAATTATAGAACTAGCAGTTCTTTTGACTTGAACCGATACATTTCAGGATGGTCTATCTGGTTGCAGGCATATTTCTATTCCAATGCCGAAGAAGATGATGGCGATAACGAACTTGAAGGTGAAATCTCCGTAGTCACTTCCGACGATGTGAAACATTTAGTTGCCAAGTGGTCTCATAAAAAAACTGATAAAAAATACGCGGTTTCTAATCAGTCGATTGACGATACGTGGGGGGCGTTTTTGCTGGTATTCGCCGGAGAATCGAGCAGTAAAAGCTTTTATATATCTTATTTACCTAACGGTCAGGCTTATAAGGATGGTGTGAAACGCATCGTTATGAAACATACCGTCTATAACAAGTATGGACAGGCCGTCTCTAACAAGTATGGACAGGGAGGAGCCATGTACTGGGTGCAATATGAGAAAGACATTCAATTCTCTGGCATAGCAGCAGACAAGCCGATGCCCAACCTTACAATAGACTGGGACACCGAGGGCAATCTGACCTACAAGGCAACGGGAGTACCCTACAGGGACTGGGAAGACCAATTCTATGACCTCAACCTGTACTATAATGACAATGGCTGGAAAAACAGCAATGTCACCATTGGCAAGATGAACAATGGTTTCGCCATCTCAAACGAAAATAAGAGTAATTGGACAATGGACGTTGCATTCAGTTACTGGCCCCTGGTCACATCAGCATCGTCGGTCAAAGCCGCCTACACTGTGCCTGTCTATGTAAGCTATCAGGGAGGTGTCGAGAACGACACGAAAAGTGGCATTCACGATCCTGGAATTGATGGTTATAGGAGGTTTGAGGGTGTCTTCAGAGTAAGCCAACCAACGGTGGATTACGGTTTCATAAGGCCCTACACACGACCTAAATCAGTGGCAGTGGAGTTCGACAAATGGAGCAAGAAGAACATTGTGACATGGACGCGCCAGGAGAAGGTGACAGGCTACAACGGATCGAATACGATGGACGTGGAGTGCCGCACCACTGGCAAGTGGTATGTCATCCGCTACGATAATGGAAAGTCAGCGGATAACTACGAGCTTGTCGGTTCGCTCAATGGCGATGCCACACAGTTGAGCTTGGCAGATGAGAAAATCATTTATGGCAAGCAGTACGTCTATCGCGTCATCTTCTTGCCCGACATCTTGGAGAGCAAGTACAAGGACAACCTTACTAAGCTACCCGGCTACAATCGCGCTCACAACGACACCGACCTGTGGGAAGAGAAAGCTGGGAGCACCAAGTTGGACGTGCCCATCACGCTGACGCAGGACAAGACCTACGACAAGGATGTCTTCCTGAAATGGCAGTATAGCATCCCCCTTCAGGGGCTGGCGTGGACAATTGAATACAAGAAGACCGGCGAGAAGACGTGGCTCTCCAAGACCGAGACCATCCCCCTCGACCCTAACGAGACAGAGGCCAGCAGTCACTTCAGCGGAACGGTATGCGACCCCATCACCTACCGCATCAAAACCTCCGTGGACGAAGATGTCATCTACAGCGACACCCTCTCCACCACCCTGCCGTCGGGCAGCTACATCAGCGAGGTGACCGCCACGACGGGCACGAAGGAGAGCGAGGTTGACGTCAAGTGGAAGGTGAAGAACCCCGACATCGTCAACGAGATCCACTACCGCGTGCTGCGCCGCCCCATCGGTGCCGAAGGACCTGACAGCTGGACGGTGATAGCCGCCGACGAGCACGGTACCCAGTCGGAATACGAAGTCACCGACAAGAATCCCCTGGCAGGCACCTACTATGAATATACCGTTGAGGCCTTCGGTGCCAAGTGCGGCGACCAGTTGACGAAGAGCGATGCTGCCGTCACCCCCGGCTTCTCGCAGGCCCGCGGCACCATCACGGGCCACATCTCCTTCGGCTCGGGCACGGCGGTAGCAGGCGTCAGGGTGAACCTCGTCAAGTCGAGCAACGACGAGGCCAACAACCAGCCGCAGTTCCTCTCGCGCCGCATCGACGGCGAAGGGGCGGGCTTGCAGTGGCGTGCCAACAGCGAGAAATATGACAATGTGCTCAACGGCCAGCAGCCGCTGACCTTGCAGCTGTGGGCACGTCCGCAGAGCACGGCCGCCGGCGGTGCGTCGCAGCAGCAGCTGGTGCAGATAGCCGGTGCACTGGAGTTGGGCGTGAAGGAGTCGGGCGGCCGCTTCCACCTCTATGCCATCGACCGCTCGAAGGGCGGCACGACGGTGAAGGAGTTCACCGGTCTCGTGTTCGACGACATCGACTTCACCCACGTCGCTGCCGTTTATAGCGGCGGCGCATGGACTTTCTACGTAGGTTCGGAGACCCTGCAGAAAGCCACCATGACCGCAGCAGGCACCACGTGGAACGCCGTCAGCAGCACCACCGCCACCCTGCCCACGCTGAGCATAGGCGGTCCGGCAGCTACACGCTCGCAGGGCAGCGGCTTCAAGGGCTTCGTCGACGATGTGCGCCTGTGGCAGCGTGCCCTCACCGAGGCAGAGATTACTGAGAACTACATCCGTATCCAGGGCGGCACGGAGAGCGGCATGGTGCTCTACTGGCCCTTCGACGAGGGGCTGAGCGTGCAGCGCTACGCCTTCGACATTGCCCGCCAGGACGGCTATTACCAGCTGAACCACCCCGAGGTGGGCGTCAACGTGGTGCCCGATGCCAGTTGCCCGCAGCACCTGAAGCTCTACGGCATGACCGACAGCGAGGGTGACTATATTATCAAAGGTGTGCCCTTCCAGCAGGGCGGCACGAACTACAAGATTGTGCCCGAGCTGGGCATCCACGAGTTTGCGCCTGCCACCCGCACCATGTTCGTCAGCCCGACGAGCCTGACTGCCAACAACATCGACTTCGAGGACGTCTCGTCGTTCCCCATGGAGGGCCGCGTCACCTATGCTGGCACCAACATCCCCGTGGAGGGCATCCGCCTCTACGTGGACGGTGAGCTGCAGACGAAGCAAGGCAAGGTGGTGGAGACCGACGCCGACGGACGCTACCTGATGTCAGTACCCATCGGCAAGCATTATGTGGAAGCATCGCTCGACGGCCACACGATGGTGGCAGGCGGCCGCTTCCCCCTGCAGGATGAGCACAACTTCGACGGCCCCGTCGTCTACGACTTCCAGGACTCCACGCTGGTCAACTTCGTGGGTCGTGTGAGCGGAGCCACCAAGAACGACACGCTGGCCGTGGGCTTCGGCGCGTCGAACAACAACATCGGCGTGGCCAAGATTACGCTGAAGCTGAACAACGAGAGCCAGCTCTTCAACTACTACAGCGACCAGGTTGGCACCGAGGAGCGCCCCTTCCAGAGCGACACCGCCGCCATCCGCAGCCATGCCTGGGCAGGCAAGGGCAGCGACGCGAAATACATCTACATCGAGACCGACTCCACCACGGGCGAGTTCTCGGCCCTGCTGCCCCCGATGAAGTATATTGTGAAGAGCATCAAGATACCCAGCACCAAGGACAACATCGAGTTCACCACGCTGCCGCAGATTGACCTGACCAGCGTGAAGAAGGAACTGAAAGACTCGCTGCGGCTGCCGACAGCGGCCGGCGACTCCGTTTGGCACTACTACACGTACAATACGAAGATGGTGAAGACCCACTTTGCCGAGCCGCAACTGGTGATGACCCAGCAGAACGGCGGCGCCGGATTCGGCGAGCGGGAGATGCTGAAATACGCCGTCAGCCCCACTGTCACCCAGGACATCAAGGACATCTGGACGCGGGAGGATGACGGCAGCATCAAGTACAACTACAAATACCCCGTGTTTGCCCGCAACAAGGAGTATAAGTTCGACGTACGCGGCTATGAGGTATATACCAACTACGACAGCGGCACGGCCCGAAACGACACGGTGGCGATGAACGGCCTGGTGGTGACCGTAGCCAACGAGATGAGCAACATCCAGGACGTGGTGGCACGCGTCATCGACCCCACGCAGACCGAGGTGAAGGACGGTGCCGTCGTCAAGCTGAAGCGCACCCAGTTGCGCCTGGACCGTGACGGCACGAACACCATCACCTTCACCACCGGCGCCCCCAACGTGACGTACCCCTACACCCGCCACTTCAGCATGACCTACGAGCGCAACAACCGCACCTACAGCGGCCAGCAACTGGACGCCATCGTGCTGGGCGAGCTGACCAATGGCGACAACTTCGTCACCGCCGGTCCCGACCACGTGGACATGGTGCTGCGAGACCCGCCAGGCGCCAACAGCAAGGTGACGTGGAAGACAGGCTCCAGCAATACGAAGCTGTACAACAGCGTGGGCGGCGCCTATCTGGATGAGGATGTGGCAGTAGACATGATGTGGGGTACCAATATCAGCACCGCTGTAGGACTGGGCGTAGCCATTATCTCGTCCTCCAGTGCCCACCAGGCCTTGACGGTAGGCCAGGAAGGCTCCTACAGCTGGCAGACGCGTGAGGACAGCACCTTTGTCACCACCAACGCCTCCGACATCAGCAGCAGCACAGGCATGAAATACGTGGGCGCCAAGGGCGACCTGTTTATCGGCAAGTCGCACAACTACATCATCGGCACCTGCCGCAAGCTGGGCTTCCACCTCGAGGCCGGCGGCATCGTCCTGGGGCTGAAGGAGGCCGTGAGCGTCAACGACAGCATCAGCACCGACTTCGTCTTCTCCACCCGTGAGATTGAGGAGACCATGATACCGAAACTGACTGACAGCCGCAACAGCCTGCTGGAATACGCCGACAGCCTGGTCGCCGTCAACTATAAGAACACGACGGAGAACGATGTCTACCTGACGTGGAAGAAACCCTCCGACTCTGACTACGGCCAGGACAAGACCTACGTGTGGAAGCCCGGCACGAAGGGCAAGTCGCAGGACATGGTGCTCTACTACAACCAGTCGGTGAAGAACTGGAGACAGCGTTTGGCCGACAACGAGCAGGACAAGGTGGAAGCCATGGCGGCGCGCGACAAATACCTGAAGGAGAACCGCTCGTTCGACGGCGGCAACAGCTACGTCTACTCGGTGCGCCATGACAGCATCTACGCCTCCACCTACGAGACATCGACAAAGGTGGGCGGCAAGGTCTCGTTCCAGAGCAATATCTTCGTCAACTATGCCGCTTCGTTTGGCATGAACATTGAGGCGGATGTGGCTTCAGGATACATCGGAAGCAGCGTCAAGGGTGACGAGAATGACAACAGGACAAGCTACGCCGAGTTTGAGTACGAGCTGAACGACGGCAACCCTGGCACCGACTTCAGTGTCGACATCTACAAGTCGCCGAGAGGGTGGGGCGACATCTTCGTGCTGCGCGGCGGCCAGAGCTATAACCCCTATGAGGGCGAGGAGCTGGCACAATACTACGAGCCGGAGAAGAAGCACGTCATCTCCTACGGCACGGAGCGCATGGAGCAGCCCGTCATCCGCATCAGCACCGACGGCGAGGTAGGGGCGACGAGCGCCACGTTGAACGACATACCCGCCGGCGGCACGGGGCAGTTCACGCTGCACCTGACCAACGGCACGACGACCAACCAGAAGGTGCCGTTCACCTACATCTTGGAGATAGCAGAGTTTTTCAACCAGCAGGGTCTGCAGGTGCTGATGGACGGCGTTCCCGCTGACGGCCGCGGCATCTATATCCCTGCCGGCGAGACGGTGAAGAAGGTCATCACCGTACGCCAGACGGACCAGAGCGTGCTCGACTACGAGGGCGTCACGATATGGTTTGAATCGAAGTATCAGCCTTTCACCATCTACGACGAGTGTAAACTGAACGTCCACTTCAAGCCGTCGTCGTCGCCCGTCGACCTGGCCATCCAGGAGCCAGTGCTCAACACCGACAACGAGAAGGGTCTGCTGGACCTGAAGTTGTCGAACTTCAACCGCCAGTTCAAGAATCTGAAGAACGTCGGCGTGCAGTACCGCTTCCAGGGCAACACGCAGTGGACCGACCTGCATACGTGGTGGGTGAGCCCTGACGACACCGCCGGTGTGGCAAACGATCTGTTGCCCGAGTCGGGCGACCTGCGCTATACGGTGGATATGCTGAGCAACCTCGCTTTCCCCGAGGGCCAGTATGAGTTCCGCGCCTTCACCACCACGCCCTACGGCACCGAGCTGGTCAGCGTGTACAGCGACCCTGTCGCCGTCATCAAGGACATGACGCGACCCCGCAACCTCTACACGCCCGCCCCCGCCAACGGCATCCTGGGCTACGGCGACCAGCTGGCCATCGAGTTCAACGAGGACATCGTACCGGGCTATGTGGGCGACGACAACGTCATCGTCACCGCCAAGCTGAACAGCCGTCAGGTGAACCACGACGTAGCCTACCAGATTATTCCCTTCTTCGACATGCCGAGGACGGTGAACCCCGTGTTCTTGAAGGGTGACTTCGCCATCGACTTCTGGCTGAACTGGCACGATCCGGGCACCATCCTCCACCAGGGAGCCGGCACGGACAACTTCGCGCTGGGCATCGACGATGCCGGCCACGTGAAGGTGACCATTGCCAAGGCACAGTTTGTCAGCACAGACACCGTGCCGAAGGACGAGTGGGTGTTCTTTGCCCTGAGCTACAATGCCGCCAAGATGACGTTCGACATCCTGGCACAATACGGCACGACCACCGTCGACCTGTTTGAGAACGAGCCCGTGACGGCAGAGAACAAACAGGTGGTGAACTACGCCACCGACAACCACCTCTACTTAGGCGCCATCTGGGCCGACATGCACGGGCTGAGCCTCTACAACATCTGCCACGACGTGCACGAGGCCGCCGCCACCAAATATCAGGCCAAGGACAACTACATCTACGGGCTGGCCAACTACTGGCCCATGGACGAGGGCCACGGCTCCGTGGCCGCCGACCTGCGCCACACGCACGACTTCGTGGTGAAGGACATGTGGAAGCTGGAGAACAAGAACTACTCGCTGCGCATCAACAAGCCGGAGGGCGCCCAGGCCGACATCACACGCGTCGGCACCGGACAGGGCGACAGCTATGCCATCGAGATGTGGTATAACAAGAGCGGCGCCAAGGACGAGGTGGTGTTCGAAACCGCCACACCTACCGTCGATGGCGACCTGCTGGCCGATGAGTCAAAACTACGCCTGCGCTACGACTCGCTGCAGAGCCTGGTGCTCGACTATGGCAAGAAGTCGATAGTGGTGGCCAGCCATGAGGACTTCCCCGACCTGCGCCGCTGGCACCATGTGGCACTGAACGTGGTGCGCGGACAGGCCGCCTCGTTCTACCTGGACGGACAGCGCACGGCCGTCATTGCCGAGCGCGACGTGCCGCCCATCGAGGGCACAAGGCTCGTCATAGGAAAGGCCAGCGAGATACAGGCCTTCGCCGACGAGGTGCGCATCTGGCATGCGGCACTCAGCGAGAGCCGCCTCTTAGGCAATATCTACAACACCATCGATACCGCCGACGTCTATTCGCGCGGACTGGTGGCTTACTATCCGTTCGAGAAGACAGGTGAGGAGAACGGAGTGACGACGAAGGTGGCGACGATGGAGAACATGGCTCCCAACCTGTCGGCAGGGTCGGCCAAGGAGATCGTCTTCGACAAGGACAATCTGATGGACCACACGCCGCCGCTGAAGAACGCCCCCGACGAGACGCGCCTCATTGCCTCGCCGGTGGCCTCGGAACGCAAGGTGGTCATCAACCTGACGGGTGCCGGCATCTCGCCGCGCGACATCGAGGGCACGACGCTGAACGTCACTGTCGACCGAGTCCACGACCTGCACGGCAACACGTCGCTGCCCATCCGCTGGACGGCATACGTGCAGCAGAACACGCTGAAGTGGACGCGCGACTCGGTGAACATTATCAAGAAGTACGGCGACAGCTACACCTTCGACGTCGTCATCGAGAACAAGAGCGGCAATACGGAGTACTACACCTTATATAATATGCCTCAGTGGCTCACCGTCGTCGGAAGTTCTGCTTCCGACGAAGTCAGCCCTCTCTCCACGAAGGTGCTTCGCTTCCAGGTGAACCCGCTGGTGCCCGTGGGCAACTATGAGGTGACCATCGGTGTGCAGGGCAACAACCAGATACTGGAACCGCTGCGCGTGGTGATGAAGGTGCGCGGCGAGAAGCCCCAGTGGGCCGTTGACCCGACACTGTATGAGCACCAGATGAACTACATCGGACAGGTGCGCATCGGCGGCATCCTGATAGAGAACCCGGAGAGCATGGTGGCTGCCTTCATCGACGGCGAATGCCGAGGTGTGGCCTCGCCCGAACAGGTGCGCGGAGCTGCCTACGTGACAATGACCATCTACGGCAACGGCGACACCGATGCCGATAAGCCCGTCAGCTTCCGCATCTGGGATGCCTCGGCAGGCATTGCCTATACGGATGTCAACATCACTGCGTTCAACGGTTCCGCCGTTGACAGCACCTTCCAGCTCAATGCCGTCAGGGGTTCGTTCGACCAGCCCGTCATTTGGACAAAGGGTACCGACGTGGAGCAGAACCTGAAGCTGACCACGAACTGGAACTGGGTATCGCTGGGCGTGAGACCTGCCGACCAGCGTCCTGCTGCCGTCTTCCCGCTGCTGACACCATGGGATGTCTTCATCAAGGACAAGACCTCGGCCATGATCTTCTGCAACGGCAACAACTGGATGCCGGAGGATGCCCGGATACAGGCCGCCACGATGTACAAGGTGAAGATTACCCCCGTCGTGGAGGGACAGCAGTTGCCTGAGCAGGTGCCCGTAACGGGTGAGCAGCTGAAGGTGCAGGAGACGCCCGTCACGCTGACACCGGGATGGAACTGGATAGGCTACACGCCGCTGACAACAATGACCGTCGACATGGCGCTGGCTGCCGCCAACCCGCAGGTGGGCGACTGCGTGAAGTCGCAGCACGGCATAGCCTTCTACAGCCAGAACGGCTGGGAAGGCAGCCTGAAGGTGATGGAGAGCGGACACGGCTATATGTATAACAGTACGGCCGACAAGGAGAAGTTGTTTGTCTATCCTAATCAGAATACTCAGAGTAATCGGAGTAGTCGAAGTAGTCAGAGTAATCAGAGAGCCTCCGACGAGGTGCGCGTCTTTGCGCCTCTCGCTATGACCAGCTATCCCGACAACATGTCGATGGTGATTGCACTGAAGGACGGTGAGCAGAGTGTGGACACCTGTGAGGTGGCAGCTTATATCGATGGCGAGTGCCGTGGTGCTACACGTGCCAACGGCGGACTCTACTATCTCATTATCGCCGGTGAAGGCAGCGGACAGCCGTTAGAGTTGCGCACCAGCATCAACGGTGAGACTATGGTTATCGACAACACACAGACCTTCACCAGCGACGTGAACATCGGTACACCGTGGCAGCCGTACGTCATCGACCTGAACGAGGTACGGACGGGCATCACGGTGGTCAACGGTTCCGCTGATGATGACGACGACTCAGACTGGTGGACGCTGCAGGGCTTCAAGATAGGCCGCAAGCCGACCCAACCGGGCGTGTATATCCACCACGGCAACAAGGTCGTGATTAAGCGAGTGAAGTGAGAGACCATTCTCTCACTTCCGAGCGTGAACGAGCTCGAGCTTTAGCTCAAGGTCACGATTAAGCGAGTGAAGTGAGAGACCAATCATGTCAAAAGCGGTATGAGGCTGCAACCATCAGGTTGCGGCCTCTCTCATAATTGGTCAGACGATGGGGAGAGAGATGCCGTTGATCTTCTGGTAGACATCGAGGGCATAGACATCGGTCATGCCCGAGATATAGTCGATGACAGCCATGAGCCGCGTCTCCAGGTCATCGGCTTCGATGTCATACTGCGACGACACCCGGCTGATGAGCTGTTGGGAATAGTAGCGCTGAGGATTCATCACGGCTTCGGTCATCTTGTCCATCAGGGTGGCCATGATCTGGTAACCGGACAATTCCACATCAAGCACGGGACGGCTCTTGTAGACGCGCTCGACAGAGAGCTTTGCACAACGCTTGTAGGCCTCCAGTTGTCTGGGGCTGATATGGTCGATGAGTCCTCCCTCAAACTCTCCAGACAGGATGTCGTCTTCATGCGATACGAAGGCAGTGACACATTCGTTCTCGAGTTTGCCAATGACGCAGGCGCGCAGATAGACTATTTTCTCGTTCTCATCGGTCAACTGCTCATCGATGATGCGCTGCAGGATGTGCTGCTGGGTCTGCTCGTCGAAGAAATCGAGAAAGAGTTGCGATACGGTATCGTAGGAGAGAATCTTGAGCTTGTGGGCATCTTCGAGGTCCATAATCTCGTAGCAGATGTCGTCGGCAGCCTCTACGAGGTAAACCAGCGGATGGCGGGCATATCGAAGCGGTTCCCCTGGTTTGGATTTGCAAATAATGCCCATTTCATCGGCTAATCGCTGATAGGTCTGCTGCTCACTGATAAAGAAACCGAACTTGCCCTTCTTGCTGGGAGCCAGCGAGGAGTAGGGATACTTTACGATACTGGCAATGGTGGAGTAGGTCATCACGAATCCGCCGGGGCGGCGGCCCTTGAACTGATGGGTGAGCAGCCGGAAGGCGTTGGCGTTACCTTCAAAATGGGTGATGTCGGCCCAGAACTCCGGCGTGACCAACTGTTTCAGCGGTCGTCCGTTGCCCTCGGTGAAGAAGGTCTGGATGGCTTTTTCTCCTGAGTGTCCGAAGGGCGGGTTCCCCAGGTCGTGAGCCAGACAGGCTGTGGCCACAATCTGGCCAATCTCTTCAAACAGCGTACCCGCCAGTTCGGGGCGTTTTTCCTTGATGCGTGCCGATACGTCGTTGCCTAAGGACATGCCCACCGAGGCCACCTCGAGCGAGTGTGTCAGTCGGTTGTGTACGAAGACGCTGCCCGGCAGGGGGAACACCTGAGTCTTGTTCTGCAGTCGACGAAACGGTGCCGAGAAGATGAGTCGGTCGTAGTCGCGCTTGAACTCTGTGCGGTCATCGTGCCTTTCGATGTGGCGGTGCTCCTGGCCCAGTCGCATATTTGATATGAGTTTCTGCCATTCCATTGTCATTCGGGTCTTATTTTGTGTGCAAAGGTACAATAAATAATCGGAACAGGCTTGAAATTGGGTCAAGAATTAAAGAAATAATACTTTTTAAGGCAAAAATGATGGCTGTTTCAAAAGAAATAACTACCTTTGCACATTATAAAATAAAGAAACGTTTCTAAAGATGATAAAAATCAAGGTAGTAAACCGTGGGCACCAACCGTTGCCTGCCTATGCCACACCCCAGAGCGCAGGAATGGATCTGAGGGCCAATCTGGACGAGCCCGTCACCCTGCACCCAATGGAGCGCAGGCTTATTCCAACCGGTCTGCACATTGCCTTGCCCGAAGGGTTTGAGGCACAGGTGAGACCGCGTAGCGGGCTGGCGCTGAAACACGGGCTGACGGTGCTGAACTCGCCCGGCACCATCGATGCCGACTATCGCGGCGAGATTGGAGTGGTGCTCATTAACCTGTCGCAGCAGGACTTTGTGGTCAACGACGGTGAACGCATAGCCCAGATGGTGATAGCCCGTCATGAGCAGGGCGATTTTGTGGTGGTGGACGAGCTGGATACCACCGAGCGTGGTGAAGGTGGTTACGGACATACAGGGGTAAAGTGAAAACAGTCAGATACATATTGTTGATAGCTGTAGCATGCAGCTGCCTGCCCTGTCTGTCGCAGAGCAAGGACCAGCGCTATGATGCCATGTTCTTAGAGGCTATCTGCCAGCGGGAGAAAGGCAACAGCGATGCAGCCTTCGACCTGCTGCGCCATTGTGTGGAGATAGACGCTATGCGCTCGGAGGCCTGGTTCTATCTGTCGCAATACTATGCCGGTCTGAAGGATAAGGACAAGTCGCTTGCCTACGCCCGACAGGCCGTAGAGCTGGAACCCGACAATGCCACCTATCTGGAGACATTGGCACAGGCCTACATCAACCAGCGCGACTACAAGTCGGCAACAGAGACGCTGGAGCGGCTCTATGACAAGAACCGCGACCGCGACGATGTGCTGGGCATGCTGGTGCAGCTCTACGAGCAGCTGCAGGACTACGACAGTGCCATCCGTACGCTGTCGCGGCTGGAGATGATGGAGGGCAAGAGCGAACGCCTCTCGTTTGCCAAGAGTCAGCTGTATACAGAGATGGGCGACAAGCAGGCCGCCATCAGCGAGATGAAGCAACTGGCCGACCAGTATCCCAACGACTACAACTTCCGCTGCATGTATGCCAACACGCTCTATCGGAACGGACAGCAGCAGAAGGCGGTAGCCCTCTATGACGAGATACTCAGGGAAGAGCCCGACAACCGTATGGCCCAGCTGGCCATGCTGGCCTACTATCACGAGCAGAAGGACACCTTGCGGCAGCGGCAGATGACCGACCGCATTCTACTGAACAAGCAGACCACCCTGCAAGACCGTATCACGCTGATGCGGCAGGTGATTGGCGAGAGTGAACAGGAAGGCGGCGACTCGACCCGCGTGCTGCAGTTGTTCCACCGCATCATCAACCAGCCTGAGGCTGAAGCCGACATGGCGCTCTTCTGTGCCACCTATATGAATCTGAAAAAGATGCCTCAGGACAGCATCCGTCCCGTGCTGGAGCGAGTGTTGCAGATAGCTCCCGACAATGCGTCGGCACGCCTCCAGCTGGTGAGCTATGCGTGGCAGGCGGAAGACAAAGACCGTGTCATCGCTCTCTGCAAGGATGCCCGTCAGTATAATCCCGACGAGATGGCATTCTACTACTATCAGGGCATCGCCTACTACCAGAAGGAACAGTTGGACCATGCACTGAATGCCTTCCAGAACGGCATCGATGTCATCAACGAACAGAGCGACCCGGAAATCGTCTCCGACTTCTATGCCGTGATGGGCGACATCCTGCACCAGAAGGGGCGCGAGCAGGAAGCCTTTGCAGCCTACGACTCCTGCCTGCAGTGGAAGGAGGACAACATCGGTTGTCTGAACAACTATGCCTACTATCTCAGTGAGCTCAACCAGCAACTGGACAAGGCCGAGCAGATGTCGTATCGCACCATCAAGGCCGAACCGAAGAATGCCACCTATCTGGACACCTATGCCTGGATTCTCTTCATGCAGAAGCGATACAGCGAGGCCCGCATCTATATCGACCAGACGCTGCAGTGCGACTCCGACTCTGCAGCGGTGCTGCTCGAACATGCCGGCGACATCTATTACCATGTCGGCGAAAAAGAGCGGGCGGTGGCCCTCTGGCAGCAGGCTTTAGACAAAGCGACAGACCAGTCGGAAATCAAAGGCAACCGCAAGCAGGTACTGATAAGAAAAATAAAACTTAAAAAATATCTGAAAGAATGAAAGCATTAAGAAGTATTTCTATGTTTGCCGTTATGGCAATGATGCTGTTGGCAGTCGCCTCGTGCGGCTCGAAGCGTAAGGCTGTCAAGGACACTCCGACAGCCGTGTTCAGTGCAGACACGCTGAAGAAGCAAGCCTTCCTCCAGCAAGTGACCGACAATGCCCAGCATGCCCGCTTCATCACCTCGAAGGTGAAGTTCAGCGTAGAGGTAGGTGCCCGACAGATGACCCTGACCGGCAACCTGAAGATGAAGCGCGACGATGTCATCCGTCTGCAACTGATGGCTTTCGGATTCGTTGAGGCCGGCCGTCTGGAGTTCACCAAGGAGTATGTGCTCATCATGGACCGCATCAACAAACTCTATCTGAAGGTGCCTTATGCACAGGTCGACTTCCTGCGTAACAGCCATATCGACTTCTTTGTGCTGCAGTCGCTGTTCTGGAACGAGCTCTTCCAACCCGGTAAGATGAAGGTGACCGACGAGTCGCTCAAGAGCTATAAGACCGAGGTGGGCACCGATGATACCGTCATCGCGATGGAGGATGGCAAACTATCGTACCGCTGGCTGGCAGAGAACGGAACAGCCCGTGTCAAGATGGCCAATATCATGTATAATGACAAGTTCCGTGGAAACTATCAGTTGAATTGGGACTACGAGGACTTCCAGATCAGCAACCGCAAATATTTCCCCATGGACCATAAGATCAGCTTTGCCACTCCCGATAAGGAGGTGAAGTTAGGTATGGTATTCAACTACATGGCAAACGAAGAGAACTGGGAGACCCGCACGGAAGTATCAAGCAAGTACCGTCAGGTCACGGTCGACGAGATTCTACACCGATTCATGTCCCTCTAACATTCCTGAATGAAGCGAATAGGTATAATTCTCCTGTTGCTGGCCTTTACCCTGGCTCCCTCAGCGCAGCAAAAGCGCACCGCGAGGAAGGCAGGGGCTAAGAAGACTGTGGTCAGAAAAAAGACTACCCAGAAAACAAAGACCACCAAACAGCCCTCAGTACAAGCCCTGCAGAATCAGCGCGCGCAGATACAAAAGCAAATCAAGGAACAGGAAAAACGCCTGCGCAACAACGAACAGGACGTGAAGAAACGCCTGCAGAACCTGATGGCCATCAACACCGAGATTGAGGGTAAGCGGCGCACCATAGACACCATCAAGCACGACATCTCCAACCTGGATGTGGAGATTGAGATGCTGGGCACACAGCTTGACCAGCTGCAAGACCAGCTCAACGAGTGCAAGAAGAACTATGTCAAGTCCATCCGCTACATGCACCGCAACCATTCCACCCAGAACCAGCTGATGTTCATCTTCAGTGCCGATAACCTGACACAGATGTATCGCCGTATGCGCTTCATGCGAGAATATGCTTCCTACCAGCGCACACAAGGCAACCAGATCAAGGCGAAGGAAGAAGAGGTGAACATGCAGTTCCAAGCCCTGAGCTTAGCCCAGGAGAAGAAGCGCAACCTGCTCAGCAAAGGCGAGCAGGAACGCCGTTCGTTAGAGGGCAAACAGGTGGAACAGCAGAATGTGGTCAATACCCTGAAGAAGGAGCAAAAGACCATTCAGGGCATCATAGCCCAGCAGAAAAAGAAAGATGCAGCACTCAATGCACAGATAGACCGTCTGATTGCTGAGGAGATAGCCCGCCAGAAAGCACGTGCTGCCGCCGAGGCCAAGCGTCGCGCCGAGGCTGAAGCCGCAAAGAAACGCGCTGCCGAGCTGGCCCGCAAGAAGGCTGAGGCCGAGCGGGTGGCCCGCGAGAATGCCCGCCGTATAGCCGAAGCCAAAGCCCGTGAAGAGAAAGCGAAGGCCGAGGCTCTGGCAGCCAAGAACCGCAAGGCCCGTGAGGCAGCACAGCGTAAGGCCCGTGAGGCTGAGCAGCAGCGACTGGCCGAAGAGCGCCGTGCCGAGGCCGAAAACCGCGAGCATGCCCGCGAGGTGGCTACAGCCCGCAGGGAAGCCGATGAGGCCTTGCGGATGCCTACCGAGGATATGCGCATCAGCGGCAACTTCGAGAGCAATCGCGGCCGGTTGCCCATTCCCATCACCGGTCCCTACCGCATAGTCAGCCATTTTGGTCAATATAATGTGGAAGGCTTGCACAATGTGACCCTCGACAACAAGGGCATCAACATCCGCGGTGAGTCGGGAGCACAGGCTCGTAGCATCTTCGACGGTGAGGTTAGTGCAGTGTTCAGCTTTGGCGGTACAATGGTCGTGATGGTGCGTCACGGCAGTTACATCTCCGTCTATTGCAATCTGGCCAGCGTAAATGTGCATCGGGGGCAGAAGGTCAACACCCGTCAACTGTTAGGGCGAGTCGGACAGGACAACATCCTACAGTTCCAGCTTCGCCGCGAGACAGCCAAGCTGAATCCTGAGAGCTGGCTGGGAAGGTAGGTCTCTCATTCCTCGTTTAAAAGATTAACATATTCTTTTATCGCTTGCTCTATCTCGCTCAGGCAGATAAACTCGTCGGCCGTATGGCTGCGGCTCGACTCTCCCGGACCGAGCTTCAGCGATTGGAAGGGCATAAGAGCCTGATCGCTCAGGGTTGGCGAACCATACGGGGTCTTGCCCATCTGGATGCAACGCTGCACCAGCGGATGACCAACGGGAATATGCGAAGAGGACAAACGGAAGGAGCGGGCCTTGAGCTCGCTCTTCACGTGTTTTTGCAGGAAGGCGAACAGATATTCGTTCTGATAGTACTCATTGGTCCGCACATCGATGACGAAATGACACTCGTCGGGGATGACATTGTGCTGAGTTCCACTGTTCACAACCGTCACTGTCATCTTGGTCGGACCGAGCAGCATACTCTCCTTCTTGAAGCGATAGTCGCGCAGCCAGACGAGGTCGTCCAAAGCCTCGTAGATGGCATTCACACCCTCGTTGCGGGCTGCATGTCCGCTCTTGCCGTAGGCAGTACCGTCTATCACCATCAGTCCTTTCTCGGCAATGGCCGGCTGCATGCCCGTAGGCTCACCCACGATGGCCACATCTATCTTGGGCAGTTCGGGCAGTGCCATCCTGAAGCCGCCTTCGCCGCTGACCTCTTCCTCGCAGGAAGCCAAGTACACCAAGTTATACTTCGTGGATGAACCACGAAGCATACGGTACACCTGTAGCAGGCTGACCAATCCGCCTCCGCAGTCGTTGGACCCTAAGCCGTAGAGGCGATCGTCCTCGATGGTCGGTGTGAAGGGGTCACGTGTCCATGTGCTGACAGGTTTCACCGTATCGATATGGGCATTCAGCAGCAGGGTGGGTTTCTCCGGAGCCAGTTCCTCCTCTATGAGGATGTTGTTGCCAATGCGACGGGCCGGCAGTCCCCAGTCTCTGACTTGTTGTTCAAAAATATCGGCTGCCCGACGCTCATCGCGACTGACAGAGGGTGTGCTGATAAGTCGTTTCAACAGCTCTACAGCATCGTTGGTGTATTGTCTTGTATCCATAACTGCTGCAAAGTTACGAAAAAAAGGTTGTAACGAAGAAGCAATTTTCGAAGATTAACGCAGAATGTGGTAATATTCCTGTCAGCACATCGGCTGTAGCATCCTTGTTTCCTGAAATGAAAGCTGGAAATCAGAAGGTGCGTAATCTTGAAGCGGCTGGTCAAATCATCCGTCTTAAAAAAGGGCTTTATGTAGTCAGCCCGAAGGTGTCGCGAGTGGTATGACTTCGAGTGGTACGTCCGCCATAACATCCCACTTGACTTCACACATCTTCATGAGCGAGCGATAGAATTCAATAATGAGGATATCACCAAGGATTCATTCCTTGAAAAGCTGAACGAACGTCTTGCCACGGCAGATATCAATCAGGTAAAGGCAGACGTCCTGCCATTTATCCGCAATCCCAAGGAAATGGGCATCTGGTCAAATGATTATTTCCTGCAACTCGCTCAAATGATCAGATTTGAATGAAAAGTAAAATGACATTGGATAATAATTGCCGTCAAAGGTAGTCGTGGGGACAATACTGTCCCCCCGCAGCCGACCCACGAGCCTGTAAACATCGCAACCACCAGTTCTAATAAACAAAATCGCCCCAAACCCTGAACATTTGTTCAGACTTTCACCCTCGCCCCCCACTTTTCCGTCCTCTCCGCACACTTTCTCCTCCCTTTTCCGTAACTTCGCAGCACGAAATAAAAAATAAAACGAAATGGTACAGCACTGAGATTATAATCTAAAATAGATGATTATGCGGATTATTTGAAAGAAAGTTGTTAAAGGGGGTTAGCTTTTGCACCCCTTTTCCTGTCTATTATAGTAGATGAAAACAAACGAGATAGAAATACTTTTCCGCCAGCACTATAATCAGATGATACAGTTGGCAAGGATGATGCTCTACGACGACGAGGAATCGCGCGACGTGGTGAGCGAGGTGTTTGCCACGCTGGTAAAGACGGACATCATGCCGAGGAACGTTGAAAACTACTTGATGACAAGTGTCAGAAACAGATGTAGGAATCTGCTGGAGCATAAGGATGTGAGAGCAAAGTTTGAACAGCTTTATGTGACAGAGATGAAGCAAGGGAGTGTAGAGGAAGAAGATGATTTGTCACCAATGGCAGTTGAGCGTAAATATGAACAGGTCATTACCTATGCAAAGAAACAACTGACGGGACAGACGTTGATGGTATTCGAGATGCGCCACCTGCAAGGCATGAAGTATCAGGAGATAGCTGACCAGCTGGGCATCAGCAAGGTGATGGTTTACAAACATCTGACGAAAGCGATGACAATAATCAGAGAGTATCAACAGAAAATAATATAAGGACTATGGAAAAGAACGAAAAGATTCAGATGCTGCTTGACATGCAGGAACATCCAGAGAACTACTCGGAGCAGGAATTGAAGACGATGCTGAAAGACCCCGAAGTGCGTGAACTCATGGAGGCAACAGCACTGTTGAAGCAAGCTATGATCTGGGAAAGGCTACAGGTAGGCGAACGCAGTTCGGGAATGAATGCGAGAAAGAACGCTGTGAATGTGGATGCTGAGTGGCAGCGGTTTGCCGGACAGCATATCGCTGACAGCAAGCCCCGTCGCGGATGGATGAAGGTTGCCGCCGTATTCCTCGGTGTTTTGTTTGTGTCGGGTATCACCTTTGCGGCTATCCACATAGTTCAGATGGTCAATAGCCAAAAGTCTCAGACCGTTCAGACCGAACAGCCCATGACGGCCAAGGCATCTACGACGATACCTGCCGATACCGTCAAAACCGACACCATTGCACCAAAGATTATCCGTTACGACGAAGCCACGCTCCAGAAGATTCTCACCGACATGGGCGAATACTACCGCTTGCGCGTGGAGTTGAGAAAC
>JAEEGJ010014029.1_pt1 | contig 19174 bp, 18 predicted proteins | sample 8958761 | NCBI WGS metagenome assembly JAEEGJ01 (sample SAMN16246546, study PRJNA631951) | gut metagenome | biome: gut microbiome; feature: rumen; material: RS-attached | host: Bos | place: Iran: Karaj | collected 2018-10 | reverse complement strand
TCGCAGTTAGCAAAACAGATTATCGCGTACAGGGAGGGTAAATAATGGCTATTACACTGGATATTACTGAAATCAAAAAGATTCTGCCGCACCGTTTTCCCATGCTGCTGGTAGACCGGATCCTGGATCTGGAGCCTATGAAATGGGCAGTGGGCGTAAAAAATATTACGGTAGGTGAAATACAGTTTCTGGGACATTTCCCCAATGATCCTATCATGCCCGGCGTATTACTGATCGAAGCCATGGCGCAGGTAGGTGGGGTAGCCATGTTGTATCCGCCGGAAAACCGGGGCAAGATTGCCGTATTTGCCAAGATTGACAAGGTACGGTTCCACAGAAAGGTAATTCCCGGCGATCAGGTGGTGACCCGTGCGGAAGTGGTAAAAATTCACGGCAATATGGGTGTGATTCACTGCGAAGGAAAGGTTAATGGCGAACCGGCCTGTGAATGCGACTGCTTCTTCTCGCTGCAGGATAAAGCAGAATAGTTTAAAGTGAAAAGCAGGGCTGTTTTATCATACAAAGCTTAATATACATTTAACCTTATATGAAAAACAGAGAAAAACAAAGAAAAAGAGTAAGATCATTATTTAAACTTAGTATATTTTACCATAACAAGAGAATAGAACCGAATAATTGTATTTTCCGGAAGTGAAAAATACAGCTGTTTTGGGAATATATTATGTAAAGTGCTACTGTAACTGTACAGGGTAGTTAAATCACATCCTGTATAAATGTGGCATAAAAAGGTTTTGCAGTCGGAAAGGGTGAAACCGGATACCGATCTGGCTGTGGGGGAGTGAGAGAATGGCATCGGTAGTGACACCATTACACAAGATACATGAAACCGCGATCATTGAAAAAGGCGCGGAGATTGGTAAAAATGTAGTAATTGGTCCGTATGCAGTAATTAAACATGACGTGGTATTGGGGGATGGCTGCATTGTGGGTCCGCATGTAGTGATTCATCCATACACCACTATCGGCAAAGACTGTAAGTTTTTCCCGGGCGCTTCCATCGGAAGCGTGCCGCAGGATCTGAAATTTAAGGGAGAACGCAGCCATACGGTCATTGGCGACCGCGGTGTTTTCCGTGAGTGTGTCACCGTAAGCCGTGCCTGTGGGGAAGGTAATGAGACCCGCATCGGCAATGATATTCTGATGATGGCGTATACCCATATTGCTCATAACTGTATCGTGGGCAACAATGTGATCATGTCCAACGTGGCGACGCTGGCGGGTCATGTGGTAGTAGAAGACCGGGCGGTCATCGGCGGTCTGGCTGCCGTCCATCAGTTCTGCCGTATCGGACGGAACGCCATGGCCGGCGGTATGAGCCGCATATCCCAGGATATTCCGCCGTTTATGCTGGTGGCCGGAGACCCTGCTTTCGTGGCAGGTTTGAACAGTGTGGGCATGGCCCGGGCGGGGGTACCGCTGGAAATTCGTACCCAGCTGAAAAAAGCATTCCGTATCCTGTATCGCAGCGGCCTTTCGCTGGAAGAAGCCGTAGCCACCATGGAACAGGAGCTGGACAGCAGCGAGCCGGTTGAACATCTGATGCGTTTCCTGCGCAATGCGGAACGGGGTATCATCCATACCCGGAAATAAAACAGTAGCAAGACAATTTATGGTATAATAAAAGAAGGCAGCGGTTCGTTTCGCTGCCTTTAACTTATGAACGGACGGTACATATATGGAAACCTTGGGCTTACTGGCTGGCATCGGTCATCTGCCGGTTGATGTGGCGCAGTCTGCAAAAAAGCTGGGCTATAAGGTCGTGGCAATTGCAGTGGTTGCGGATACGGATCCGGAACTGCCGGAAAATGCAGATGTATTCTATACGATCAATGTCGGAAAAGTGGGAAAGATTTTGCAGACGCTGAAACAGCATGATGTAAAAAACGTAACCATGATCGGCAAGGTTACGAAAGAAGTGCTGTACAAAAACGGCGTCATGATTCCGGATCTGACTACCATCCGGGTGCTGGCATCCCTTCCGGACCGGAAGGATGATACCATCATGAATGCCATTGTGAAGCTGATTGAGGATGAGGGTATGCATGTGATGGACCAGACGGTGCTGATCCAGCCTCTTCTGCCGGAACCGGGTGTGCTGACGAAACGGAAACCCACAGAACAGGAATGGGAGGATATGCGTTTCGGGTTCCGGATGGCCAAGGAGCTGGGGCGTCTGGATATCGGGCAGACGGTCGTGGTGAAGAACCGGGCGGTCATGGCGCTGGAAGCCATTGAAGGAACGGATGCCTGTATTTTACGGGGCGGGTTTCTCGGCAAAGGCGGCGTCGTGGTTGCCAAAACAGCCAAGCCGGCGCAGGACAACCGTTTTGATATGCCCAGCGTGGGAACTACTACGTTGACCTCGATGATTCATGCAGGCGCTACCGGTATCGTCATTGAAGCGGGCAGGACCTTGCTGGTGGATCGAAAACGCACACTGGCTATGGCAGAAGAAAAAGGAATCACCATTGCATCTATGAGCGAATCGGAATCGGTTGAATAAGTAGTAGGGATACAATAGAAACCAAAACGGACAATAAAAATGAAATATTTATGGAATTGGCAGCTGAAAGGTTTATTCAGCTGCATTTTTATGTTATAATAAGATGATTTAATATGTATAAAAATGGGTAAGTATTGGCTGCTTCGGGAATAATCTCTGACAGTGGGGTGAACAGCGTATCCTGTATTCCCCGTGCTGCCAGTGTTACATAGGGGTATCATGGTCAAAGTATTGATTTCTGCGGGGGAAGCTTCCGGTGATTTGCATGCCGGAACCGTCACCCGTGCCATTAAACAACTGGAACCCACGGCGGAAGTCTTTGGTATGGGTGGCGACTGTCTGCGTGAAGCAGGCGGCGAGGTGCTGTTCGATATCAAAGACCACAGTGTCATGGGCTTTGTGGAAGTGCTGAAACGGCTTCCGGATATCTGGAAGCTGCGTAATGCATTTATCGAACTCATGGACAGGCGAAAACCGGATGTGCTCCTGACCATAGATTATCCTGGGTTTAATATGCGGCTGTCAAAGCTGGCGAAAGAACGGGGGATTAAAGTGGTCTCCTTTATCGCCCCTTCGGCCTGGGCCTGGCGTCCCAGCCGGGCTGCCGGCGTGGTAAAGGTAGTGGACAAAATTGCATCCATTTTTCCGTTTGAATATGATTTATATAAATCCTATGGGGCGGACATCGAATTCGTAGGCCATCCTCTGGTGGATACGGTCAGGCCGTCCCTGCCCCGTAAAGAAGCAGAACGTTTGGCGGGAAAACGGAACGGACATCCTCTTATCCTGCTGATGCCCGGCAGCCGGGCCATGGAGATACAGCGGCTGTTGCCGGACATGCTGGCAGCGGCAAAGATTCTGAAGCAGAAACGACCGGATATCGATTTTGCCATGCCGCGGGCTGTGACCATAGAGAGGGACATGCTGGAAGGGCCCATTAAACAGGCCGGTCTGGATATCAAACTGACCGAAGGGCATACTTACGACATAATGAGCGTAGCGGATTTTGCCATTGCCACCAGCGGTACGGTCACGCTGGAAGCCGCATTATGCGGACTGGGCTGTGAAATTTTGTACAAAGCTTCTCCTGTCAGCTTCTGGATTGCGAAACAGGTAGTAGAGATTCCCCACATCGGGCTGCCCAACATTGTGGCAGGAAGACTGATTGAACCGGAACTGCTGCAGGATGACTGCACACCGGAAAAAATTGCGGGTACGGCACTGGAACTGCTGGAGCCGGAACGTTTTGCCCAATTGCAGCGTGATCTGCAGGAAGTGAAGGAAAAACTGGGAGAACCCGGTGCGGTTAAACGGGTCGCAGAGCTGGTGCTGCGCATGGCCGGGGAAAACCGCAGGGAGCATCTCCTGTCCGGTAAAACCGAAACATAATCTGTGAGGAGATCAGATGAATTTATACAAACGGATTCTAAGTTATATCAAACCATATCTGCATGTGCTCTTTGCCGCACTTGTATGTACCATGCTGGCAGCAGCAGGCAACCTGTATCTTCCCTGGATTTTCAGGGATATGATCGACAAGGTTCTTTCTGCCAAAGATGCATATATGCTGAATATGATTTCGGTCAGTATTGTTATTATCTTTTTTCTCCGCGGAATCTTTCTGTATGGACAGAATTACCTCATGAGTTATGTGGGACAACATGTGATCATTGATATCCGCGGTGAGGTGTTCCGTAAACTGCAGCGCCTGTCCATGTCCTTTTATGATAAGAACAAGACCGGCACCATCATGAGTTATGTGACGAATGACGTCAATGCGCTGCAGGGCGCCATGGTTGACAATACGATTGAGCTGGTTACGGAAAGCATCATTCTGGTGGGCTCTGTCTGCGCCATGATCTATCTGGACTGGAAGCTGACCCTGTTTACCATTCTGACATTCCCGGTAGTCCTGTATTTTATGAATTTCTTCGGAAAAAAGATCCGCCGTTCCGGCGGGATGATCCAGGAAGCTACGGCCGATATCACTTCTGTGCTGCAGGAGTCGGTTTCTTCTGCCCGGGTGGTCAAGTCTTTTGTACGGGAACAGTATGAAATAGACAGGTTTGAAAGGGAGAATGAGGCGAACCTTAATGCCAATCTGAAAAATGCCAGATACATGGCAACCCTTACTCCCACAATCGAATTTGTGGCGGCCTTGGGGGTGACCCTGATCCTCTGGTTTGGCGGTAATAACGTGATTGCCGGTGAAACCACGGCTGGTTCACTGGTTGCCTTTCTGGCTTATGCCGTCAATATTTCCAACCCCATCAAGCGCATTACCCGTACCACCGGAAATATCCAGAAAGCTCTGGCAGCGGCCCAGCGCGTTTTTGATGTGATGGATCTGCCGGAAGAAGTTAAAGATCTTCCTGACGCAAAAGCGCTTCCGGCGGTGACCGGCAGTGTCCGTTTTGAACATGTGACGTTTTCGTATAACGAAGGGGATGAGATTCTTCACGACCTTTCCTTTGAGGCAGAGCCAGGCCAGGCTGTAGGCCTGGTTGGGCCGTCCGGCGCCGGTAAGTCGACGATTGCCAGTCTTCTGCCCCGGTTTTATGACTGTGAAGCAGGCACGATCCGCATTGACGGAACGGATATCAGGCATGTCACACTGGACTCTCTGCGAAATCAGGTAGGCATAGTACCTCAGGAGACCATCCTGTTCAACGGTTCGGTGTACGATAATATTTTATATGGCCGGCTGGATGCTACCAAAGAAGAAATCGAGGAGGCCGCCAAAGCGGCCAATGCCCACGATTTCATCATGGAGCTGCCGGATGGCTATAATACGATGCTGGGAGACCGGGGCGTGAACATTTCCGGCGGACAGCGGCAGCGTATTGCCATAGCCAGGGCCATTCTGAAAGATCCCCGTATCCTGATTCTGGATGAGGCAACTTCCGCTTTGGACACGGAGAGTGAACGGGTGGTACAGGAAGCTCTCAACCGCCTGATGGTTGGGCGTACTTCTATCATCATTGCCCACCGTCTGTCTACCATAAAAAATGCCGATCGGATTCTGGTGCTGGATAAAGGGAAGCTGGTAGAAGACGGTACCCATGAAGAGCTGATGAATAAAAACGGGTTATATGCACACCTGTATCAGATTCAGTACCGAACGAATACGGAAGAGAGTTGATTACAACTTATGATGTATATTCTTTATAATATTTTAGGGCTGTTGGCATTTTTCGTCCTGATACTGCCATTTTGCATTTACCGCCTTCTTACAGAAAAGGGCTTCAGCGTCAGGGTCCGGCAAAGCATGGGGCTAATTCGCAGGGAAGAAATAGCAAATGTGATGAATTCTGACTGCATCTGGATTCATGGCGCATCAATTGGCGAAATAGTAGCGACCAGTCCGATTGTAAAAGAAATCAAAAAAATCATGCCGGAGCGGAAAGTACTGGTATCTGCTTTTACCGTGGGCGGTTACGATATGGCGAAACAAATCATACCGGAAGCCGACGGATATATCTATTTCCCGCTGGATCTGCCGTGGGTGGCGGAATCTGTTGTGCGACGAATTCAACCTGGTATCTTCCTGCCGGTAGAAACGGAATTATGGCCTAACTTTCTGCGGGCGATCCGGGAGCGGAACATTCCTGTAATGATGGTCAACGGCCGTATTTCTGAAAGATCGGTCAAGACATACAAGTATCTGTTCAGTATCTGGCGTGATATGTTGCGGACCGTAAGCCGCTTCTGTATGCAATCCAGTATTGATGCCAATTACATCACTCATTTGGGCGCGGATCCCCAAAAGATTTTTGTAACCGGCAACACCAAATTTGACCAGACCTATGCGGAAGTGACGCCGGAAGACCTGGCAAACTATAAAACCGAACTGGGCCTGGGAGACGATGCGTTCCCGGTTATCGTGGCAGGCTCCACACACGCGCCGGAAGAAGACATCCTGTTGACCGCTTTTACCGAACTGCGCAAGCAGTATCCCAAAGCAAGGCTTGTCATAGCTCCCCGCAGGACTGACCGGATAGATGAAATCAGGCGTTTGAGCGGCAGGTTCGGTTACCAGACAGGCTTTCGTTCCGAACTGAAGAATATGAAAAAATCCCGTCCGGAATATCCGGTGGTGCTGATTGATACCATCGGTGAACTGGGACGTATTTATGCCGTAGGCGATATGGTCTTTGTGGGAGGCAGTCTGAAAAAGGGCTACGGCGGGCATAATGTTCTGGAGCCGGCAGCTCATGCCAAACCCATCCTGGTGGGTCCGGATATGCTAAGCTTCAAGGATTCCTATTCTCTGTTGACCAAAGCAGGCGCCTTGCATACGGTGCACGATGCCCGCGGTCTTGCGAAAGAGTTTCTGCAAATTGCGGGAGATCGTTTTCTGCGCAAACAGATGGGGGATGCTTCCATGCAGGTCATCCGGGAAAACCGGGGGGCTGCCCTGCATACCATGCACTATCTGACCGACCTGTTGGAGAAAGCTTCGATTCCCCGTGCCTATACGAAGGAATATCCTGTCAATACCCGTAACTTTAACGATGCGGGCGGCGGCGGTCTGAAACACGGCGCAGCCATCGTCCAGTACATTTTCCACATGGCCCATGCCACGGAACGTCCCTGGTATGCTTTTATCCTGTTAGGATTTTTACGCGGTCTGTCCTATATTTACGGTTTCGGCGCCCGGGTGAACCTGTGGCTGTATGAAGCGGGCATCCTGTCGAGGCGAAAGTTGGACTGCTGCGTTATTTCCATCGGCAATATTACCGTAGGCGGCACGGGCAAGACACCGACCGCCCAGCGTGTAGCCATGATGATCAAAGATATGGGGTACCGCGTAGTGATCCTGAACCGCGGGTACCGTTCCCACTGGGATAAGCCTTTGGGAGTGGTATCAGACGGAAAGAAAATTTTCATGACCAGCTACGAGGCCGGTGACGAAGCCTACCTGATGGCAAAAATGATGCCCGACGTGCCCATAGTCATCGGTAAGAACCGTGACGTGACCGGCAGTTATGCGGTAGAAAAACTGAATGCCGAAGTTATCATTATGGACGACGGTTACCAGCACTGGCAGCTGGACCGGGATTTGGACATCGTGCTGGTGGATACGCTGAACCTGTTCGGCAACGGGAATCTGCTGCCCCGGGGTATTCTGCGTGAACCCCTGAGCCACCTGGATCGGGCGGATATGTTCCTGTTTACCAAATCGGATCAGAGTTCCCAGCTGACCCGGAGCAGTCTGGTAGAAAATATCCGGCAGTATAATACGAAGGCGCCTGTTGTGGAAAGTATCCATCACGCCAAAGAGTTTGTAGAAATAGCAGACTGGTACAAAGGTATCCAGCAGAATCTCATTCCCCTGGAAGAGTTAAAAGGCAAAAAGGTCATGGTCTTCTCGGCCATTGGTAATCCTTCGTCCTTTGAACAGAATGTTTCCGGCTGCGGGCTGGACATTGTGGAAGCCATCCGCTACCCGGACCATCATGATTACGGTATGCTGGAAATGCAGTATATCGGCGAACGGGCTGCCGAACTGAAAGCGGACGCCCTGATCACTACCGGTAAGGACGCAGTAAAGATTCCTACGGAATTCATTTATTTCAACCGGGAAATTCCCCTGTATGTTATGAACATGGACATCATGATCACCCGGAATGAAGAGACCTTTGACAGACAATTGAAAGATACAGTGGAAACCGTGCTTAAGAAAACAAACAGGAAAAGTAAAGTGCCTGAGATAAAAGAAGCCTTAAACACGTAAGCGAATGCAATGTAAATCAGTATGGTTTATGAATCCATAGCAGCAGCAAAGGAGATGCTTTCATGAAAGTAATCTGTGTGATCCCGGCCCGGTATGCCTCGACCCGGCTGCCCGGCAAGCCATTGAAGCTGATTGCGGGCAAACCTATGATCCAGCGTGTGTATGAGCAGGCAAAAAAGGCAAAGAGGCCGGCAGAGGTCATAGTGGCAACAGATGACAAACGGGTGTATGATGCCGTGCTTGCCTTCGGGGGCAGCGCCTGCATGACCCGGGAAGACCATCCCAACGGCACCAGCCGGCTGGCGGAAGTGGCGGAAAAATACCCTGACGCAGACGTTATTGTGAATGTGCAGGGAGACGAACCCATGATCCCGCCGGAGATCATAGACCGACTGGCCGAAGCGTTTCAGATGGAACCCGGACTGCAAATGGCCACCATGAAGACCCTGATGCAGGAAAGCGAGTACGGCGATCCCTCCGCGGTAAAGGTGATAACGGATAAAAACGGTTACGCCCTGTATTTTTCCCGCAGCCTGATTCCCTATCCCCGGAACAAAACGGAGTTGTTTAAAGTGTACAAACACGTAGGCATCTACGCCTATACAAGAACCTTCCTCATGCAGTACGCCGCCATGGCCTCCACGCCTCTGGAACAGGTGGAAAGCCTGGAACAGCTGCGGGTACTGGAAAACGGATATAAGATCAAAGTATTGGAAAGCGATTTCCGGGGGATCGGCGTGGATACCCAGGAAGATCTGGATGCAGTGAACAAACTGTTGGGAGGAAAGTAATGCATATCGTCAATGTAGGACCCTATAAAGTGGGACCGGGGCAGCCCATGCTGCTGTTCGCCGGACCCTGCGTGCTGGAAGGCTATGAACACAGTCTGGCCATTGGGCAGGAAGTAAAACGGATCTGTGAAAAATTAGGTATGCCGTATGTATTCAAGGCGTCCTATGATAAGGCCAACCGGTCGTCCCACACTTCCTTCCGGGGTCCCGGGCTGGAAGAAGGACTGAAACAGCTGGCCGCCATTAAAAAAGAATTAGGCGTGCCCGTCATCAGCGACGTGCACGAAACCATCCAGGTGGAAAAAGCGGCGGAAGTGCTGGATGTAATGCAGATTCCTGCCTTTTTATGCCGCCAAACCGATCTGGTCTGCGCCATAGCGAAGACAGGCCGCTGCGTCAATGTGAAGAAAGGCCAGTTCCTGGCGCCCTGGGATATGAAAAATGTCATCGCGAAAATAGAAGCGACAGGGAATCAGAATATCCTCCTGACGGAACGTGGTTCCAGTTTCGGATACAATACACTGGTGACCGATATGCGGGGCCTCGCCATCATGCGTGAGCTGGGTTACCCGGTGGTGATGGACGCTACCCACAGCGTGCAGATTCCCGGAGGGCAGGGGACCAGCAGCGGCGGCCAGAGCCAGTATGTGCCTCACATGGCGAGAGCAGCGGCGGCAATCGGCATTGACGCGCTGTTCCTGGAAGTACACGACGATCCTTCCAAGGCCTTAAGCGACGGACCCAACATGGTTCGTCTGGACCGTCTGGAAGCACTGCTGAAAGACGTGCTGGCCATAGATAAGATTATCCGCAAATAACGATGGAAAGGATACGAAGAACCATGAACGAACTGGAGACGGATGCCCAGAAAGTGCTGCAGATGGAAGCCGAAGCCATTCTGGATCTGATTCCCCGTGTTGACGAGCATTTTGACGCGGCGGTGGATATGATCCTGTCCTGCGAGGGCCGTGTCATCATGACCGGCATGGGAAAGTCCGGTATCATCGCCCATAAGATTTCCGCGACCCTGGCCAGCACCGGCACCCCTTCCTTTTATCTGCACCCGGCAGAAGGGATCCACGGGGATCTGGGCATGGTTACGGCGGATGACGTGATCATCGCCATGTCCAACAGCGGCGAGACGGGGGAGGTGCTGAACATACTGCCTTCCCTGCGGCGGATCGGGGCGAAGCTCATCGCCATGGTAGGCAATATCGATTCCACCCTGGCGAAAAACGCAGACGTGGTCCTGAATGTTGGCGTAAAAAGAGAAGCCTGTCCCCTGGGGCTGGCTCCCACCTCCAGCACCACCGCGGCCCTGGCTTTCGGCGATGCGCTGGCCATGGCGCTCATGGGGAAACATAATTTTACTTCCAAACAGTTTGCGGTGTTCCATCCCGGCGGCAGCCTGGGCCGGCAGCTGTTGCTTACGGTGGGGGACATCATGCACGGCGGCAGTGGGAACCCGGTGGTCAGGGGAACCGCTACCGTGACGGAAGCCCTGTTCATTATTACTGATAAAGGGCTGGGCGCAGTTTCCGTAGTAGACGATAATAATATCATGATCGGCCTGCTTACCGACGGTGATATCCGCCGGGGCCTGTCCAAAGGGGTGGATTTCCTGAAACGGCCTGTTACAGAGCTGATGACAAAGGAACCCAAGTTTATTACACAGGAAAAACTGGCGGCGCAGGCTTTGCACATTATGGAAAGTCACAAGCCGAAACCCATTACGGTGCTGCCGGTACTTGATGAAGATCGGCATGTGATCGGGTTGCTGCATATGACGGATTTGGTAAGGCAAGGTGTGGTTTAGCGGCGCTGTCACCGCCTTTACAGCGCGACGCAAACGCTTCGGCTTTGTCCCACGTTGCGTCCTGTGCCTTAAAGAACTGTTTCGAGAATTGTCAGAAGGGCTTTTAACGAACAGTTCCTCGCGCCCTTCGGGAGTGCGTCGCTTGTGCAGGCGGTGACAGCCGCCGCAGCATAATACATTTCGGAGTAATACGACATGGTATCACAGAAGCTTTCACTGGAAGCATTGCAGCAAAAAGCGAAAAGGATAAAGCTCGTGGCCCTGGATATGGACGGTACCCTCACGGATGGGAGCATTAATATCGGTGTGGAGGGCGAGCTGTTCAAACGGTTCAACGCCAAAGACGGGCTGGGTATTACGGCTGCCAGGCGGCACGGTCTGCGCGTCGCTGTGATCACCGGGCGCAAAGGAGTCATCGTGCAGCGCAGGGCGGAGGAACTGGGTATTGTAGAAGACGTAATGACCGGCATCTCTGCAAAAAAGAAAGCGCTGCAGGCATTGGCGGAAAAATATAATGTTTCCTTAGATGAAATCGCCTTTATGGGCGACGACCTGAACGACCTGCCGGCCTTAAAGATTGCAGGTCTGTCTGCGGCGCCGGCAGACGCGTCAGAGGACGTGAAGCAGAGAGTGGAATATATCACGCCTCATAAGGGCGGACGTGGCGCCGTGCGGAATCTGCTGGAGCTGATCCTGAAAGCCCAGGGCATCTGGGACGCCATTGTGGAAGAATATACAGAAGAAGGAAAAGAGGACCGACAATAATGTTATATGCAGTTCTGAAGACACTGAGCTGGCTGGCTTCCCATACGCCATACAAGGTGTTGGTGAAGATAGGAAAAGGCCTGGGTCACCTGTATTGGCATATTGCGAAAAAGCAGCGCATCCGCGCGGAAGAAACGATTCGGGAGCGGCTGGGATACAGCAGGCTGCAAGCCAAAGAGACAATCAGGCGGTTATTTGTCAATTTGGGCATCTCCGTCATGGAAATGTTGTACATGCCTGCACTGAACAAAGATAATATCCGGGGGCTGGTCACCTTTGACCATCCGGAAATTTTATGGGAGGCCCTGAAACAGAAAAAAGGTGTCGTCATGCTGGCCTGCCATATAGACAACTGGGAATGGCTGGGAGCTGCGCTGGCACTAAACGGATTTCCTCTCAGCGCCGTGGAAAAACCGCAGCCTAACAGAGTGTATTCCGACTTTATGAACGAACTGCGAAGAGGGGTAGGGCAGGAAATCTTCGCGCGGGGCAGCAGTGAAATCTTGGGCTGTGCCCGGGCCATGAAAAAAGGTCGTATGTTAGGCCTCATCGCCGATCAGGATGGCGGGTATGAGGGCGTATTTGTTCCGTTTCTGGGAAAGATGGCTGCCACGCCGTCCGGCCCGGCCTACTTTGCCCGTAAGTTCAAGGCCCCCTGCATTCCGATTTACATCGTACGTAAACCGGACGGGTATGGGCATCAGGTAATCGTAGAAGAACCGTTTTACTACGAAGATACCGGTGACAGGAAAGCAGACGATTACAATCTGACCCTGAAGATGACACAATCCGTAGAACGGATCATCAAAGCATATCCGGACAACTGGCTGTGGTTCCAGCACCGCTGGAATACACCGTATGAAGAAGTGAAGGAAAAGGAGCAGGATAGCGGTGAAAAATAAAAACGCAATACTGATGGCGGCAGCCGGGCTCATTGCCATGTTCCTGATATTTGCCGCGCTGTTCTGGGGCAGTACGGTGCCGGAACCCACAGACAAAACAAAAAAAGTAGAAATAGATACAACGAAAGCGACTGTGCATAATACCGTACTGCATCGGGATGAAGGCGGAAAACGTCTTTGGGAGCTGAAAGTAGGCGAAGCCATACAGCTGAACGATAATCTGGTCCGGGCAAAACAACTGGAAGGTACCGTTTATCTCGACAACGGGGATGAAATGTTTGTAACAGCCGATGCCGCTGAGGTTAAAATCAAAACGAATGAATTTTCCTTAACCAATGGTGTTACCGCGCGGTTAAAACAGGGCGGTTTTTTGAAAGCGGATAAAGTGGAATGGGACCGGAATAAAGATATTTTAACAGCGACCGGCGAAGTCAAAGTCATCAAAGAAGACATGATGGCCACGGCTGAAAAAGTCATCACGTCCAGTAAACTGGAGCATTTTAAACTGAAAGACAAAGCGCATGTGGAAAGAGGCGGTACATATGAAGAAAAGTAAAGTGTTGCTGACAGTTCTGATAAGCTGTATGACGATAGTTATGCTGCAATGTATTGCAGCTTTCGCAGCGCCTGCCAAAGATGCAAAGTACAGTGTAGACGCTGCCGAAATAGAATACGACATGAAAAGCGGAGACGGTACGACCACCGGTAAAACCACCATCAAACATGATGGCGGCGTAGCGGTTGCCCAGGGAGGTTCTACCTTTAACAGCAAGAGCCGGACTGGCCGTCTGTACGGCGGTGTGGTAGCAGATAAAGAAGACAGCCACCTGAAGAGTGAAGAATTGATCATGTACACGGATAAGTTCATTTCCGCCGTGGGCAATGCGATTTTGGTAAAAGGGGACAAAACGCTGAAAGCACACCGCGTGGATTATCATGATGATACACAATTTGCGGAAACAATGGGAGGATTTGCCCATCTTTCTTCAGTTGACGGAAGCTGGCTTTCTGCCGGTAAGATCGTGTATGACATGAAATCCGGCGTGGCGAATGCGACCGGCGGTGTTACCATGGAGAACAAGCCGCAGAAAATGACCGGCTCCGGTGACCGGGCGGTTTACAATTCCAACGAAACCGGTTATATAGAGCTGATTGGTAATGCCAAAGCGACACAAGATGGGAACACCGTAACCGGGGACAAGCTCCGTATTACCAATGTTTCAGGTCCGGACAGCAAAACGCATGCGCAGGGTAATGTAATGCTTGTATATTATCCGAAAGAAGAGAACGAGAATGTGAACAATCCTGCATTTGGAGAAGGAGCTGTTCTGATGGCAAATGGTCAGACCAATTTTAATCCTGAATCCAATATGTTAGACCGTATAAAGAAAAATGATTTTGCTACGGAGGATAAAACAGTTTGATTATTGAGACAAAGAATCTGGTAAAGATTTACGGACAACGAAAAGTGGTAAACAATGTAAGTCTTCAGGTTGAACAGGGGACCATTGTCGGGTTGCTGGGACCCAATGGGGCCGGCAAGACAACAACTTTTTATATGGTGGTAGGAATTGCAAAACCTGATTACGGTACGGTGACGCTGGACGGGGAGGATATCAGCCAGCTTTCCATGTACCAGCGGGCCCGGCGGGGTATTGGCTATCTTCCACAGGAAGCGTCTATCTTCCGGAAAATGACAGTAGAAGAGAATCTCCTGTCGATCCTGGAGACAACCACTTTACCCCATGAAAAGCAACTGGAAAAAATGGAGGATCTTCTGGAAGAGTTCGACATTGGTCATGTAAGGAAAAGTGTAGGAACTGCGCTCTCCGGCGGTGAGCGGCGGCGTGTGGAGATTGCCCGTTCCCTGGCTACAGATCCGGCTTTTATACTGCTGGACGAACCCTTTGCCGGAATTGATCCCATTGCAGTGGCAGACATACAGAAAATGATTGCCCATCTGGCAAAGCGGGGCATCGGGATATTGATCACTGACCATAATGTCCGTGAAACGCTCAGTATTGTGGACAAAGCCTATATCCTGGCAAGCGGTGAAGTGCTGCTTCATGGCGACAGCGAAAGCATTGCCAACGATCCGATAGCAAGGAAATATTACCTGGGCGAGAACTTTAAGATGTAGGGGGATAGCAATGCATTTACGATTATTGGACAAATATGTGCTGAAAGAATTGCTGTATCCTTTTATCTTTGGTGTAGCATCTTTTTCCAGTATTTTTATTGCCAGCAGCCTGCTGTTTAAAATCGTACAGTACATCACCACGTATGGGGCGCCGATTTCGACGGTGGCCCGGCTGTTTCTTTACAGTCTTCCGGAAATTGTCAATTATACATTTCCCATGGCGGTGTTACTGGCTACGCTGATGGCATTCGGAAAACTTTCCGGCAACAGCGAGATTGTGGCTATGAAATCCGGCGGCGTCAGTTATTATCGGATCGTAGCGCCGGTCATTGCTGTCGGCTTTGTAGTCAGTATTTTCTCTGTCATCTGGGCGGAAAAAGTGGTACCGCCTTCCAAACATATAGCCAGACAGATCCTGGCTGTGGAAATCCGTGGTAATGTAAAACCCAAAACGCAGGATCATGTGGTCGTCAAGACTCTCAGCGGAGATACTCAGCGCATCACTTACGCCCGAACCTTTGACGAAAGCACGGGAGTCATGAGTAATGTTACCGTTGAAGAATTCCAGAACGAAAAACTGGTGCGTGTCCAGACCGCGAAAAAGGCTACCTGGAAAGAAGACTCCTGGGTTTTGGAGGATGGAAACGTTTTTACCGTGGATGAGAAAGACGGTGTTACCAGTAAGGCTGCTTTCCGTAAACAGGTGATCCCCCTGAATATAACACCCAGGGAAATCAGTTGGGAACAGAAGAGTATAAACGAGATGACGCTGGGGGAACTGCGGGGCTATGTCAAGGTTCTGGAACGGCAGAAACTTCCCACCTCTGATTTATGGACGGAAATTTTTATGCGTTTTGCCATCCCTCTTGCCAGCCTTGTGTTCGCGCTGCTGGGAGCGCCTCTGGGAACCCAGCGGCAGCGCAGCGGTTCTTCTATCGGTATGGGCATCAGCGTAATCGTCATCTTTGTGTACTACGGAATCATGGCCTTTACCACCGGTCTGGGAAAGGGCGGGGTCATCCCTCCGCTTCTGGCGGCTATGCTGCCTAATATCATATGCCTGGTCGCCGGCATCTTTCTGCTGAGACGGGCGGACTATTGATACAGGGGTCCCCGAAACCAGATCGCACGTTACGGTTGTTATAAAACCCATTTTCCTTCTTTATGCAAAGGAAATTTGCGTAAAGAGAGCTTGTGAAAAATAAATGTTAAAGAAGGAATTGTCACATGTTTGGTATTCGTTTAATGTTTCTGCTGGCGGTAATGGGCGGTATCATTGCCTTTATTGCCGACAAGATGGGCAGTAAAATCGGGAAAAAGAAACTCAGTGTGTTTGGCCTTCGGCCCCATGACACTTCGGTGTTGCTGACGGTCCTTTCCGGCGTGCTGATTTCTCTGCTCTCCGTGGGCATTCTGGCCATTTCTTCGGAAAGCGCCCGCACGGCGTTGTTCGGCATGGAAAAACTGCAGAAAGAACTGTCCCGGCTTACGACAGAGAAAACCACAGCAGAAAAAGAGTATGATAAGGCAATGAACGCGTTAAAAGAAAAGAATGAAGCTATTGCCGATTTGGATAAAAAGATCCAGGAAGCCAATCATGCCAAGTCTGCTGCGGAAGAGAGCCTGCAGAATGCCAACAGTCATCTGGCGGAAGTCCGCGGGCAGTATCAGGCTACCCGGGGCGCCCTGGTCAATGCCCAAAATGAGGTGCATTCGCTCACAGAAGCGCGTAACAAGCTGAATGAAGACATTAAAAACCTGAAGCAGGAAACGGAAGCGCTGGAACGTGGTCTGGCTGTGATGCGGGGCGGACAGATGATGTACGGCAGTGGGGAGGTCGTCTTTACCGGAGTCCTTCAGGCAGGCCGTTCGGAAGAAGAAAACCTGAAACAGGTGAAATGGCTCCTGGACAGTGCCAACACTGCCGCTATGAACCGTATTAACCTGGATCCCGGTTCCAAAGCCAATGTCGTCTGGGTACCGGAAGAAGAATCCGTTCGTCTGCTGCAGATCCTGAACAAGGCGAAAGGCAATGTGCTGGTGCGCATGCGATCCCTGGCCAACACCGTGATAGGTCAGCCCGTCCTCTGCGCGATCGAAGCGATACCCAACCGTCTCATCTTTAAAAACGGTGAAAAGATACATCAGAAGCAGTTTAATTTGGATGAAAAAGACAAGAATCCGGATCAGCTTTTTGTCGAGTTCCTTAAGGAAGTCAATGAACGCTCGGTAAAAGCCGGAGTGCTGCCCGATCCCCTGACAGGGAAAGTGGGGAATATGAGTGCGGTTACTATGGTGGAGACCGTCAACAAAATGCAGCGTATGGGCGGGAAGCTCCTGCTTACCGCTTATGCAGACGGGGAGATCACCACAGCAGGACCGGTACAGCTTCGTCTGAAGCTGGAACGTCAATGAGGCGCCTGTATTCCGGTGTCATCTGTAAGGTTAGACGAATTGAAACAGATACAAGCGATGCAACATGAAACAGCAGAAAGGTATTACCTGGGGATCGACCCGGGCCGGGATAAGACCGGGGTGGCACTGGTTGACAAAGCCGGAATGGTTTTTGCTGTGCAGATTGTACGAACCCGAACCTTTTCTGACAGTGTTCTGAAGTTTTTATATGATCAACTGCAGGTATCCAATCCCTGGGGCCTCCGCAAAAAACTGAAAGCCATTGTAATCGGTGACGGAACCGGCAGCGAAGAACATATAAGTTGGCTGAAAAAAGTCCTGCCGGGGATTCCTCTCCATGTGGTAGATGAAAAATACTCTACGGAAGAAGCCAGGGTACTGTACTGGGAGCTGTTTCCACCCCAGGGCTGGCGCAGGCTGATCCCGCTGGGACTGCAGACGCCGCCGGAGCCGCTGGACGGATATGCTGCCGTGGTGCAGGTACGGCGTTTCTTGCAGCAGGATGAGACAGATACAGACGGGAAACCAGTCATCAAGAGGAAATGAAGCCGCGGGACCGTGGCGTGATGGAAAAAGGGGAGAAACCCATGGAAACGGAATTTGCAAAACAGTCCATTAAAGCCTTTGTACAGGACCTTAACTCAACCAAACCCATGCCGGGAGGCGGCAGTGCCGCGGCCATCTGTGGGTCTATGGCGGCAGCGCTGGCCGGGATGTCGGCCCACATGACGGCGGGCAAGAAAAAATACGCTGCCGTGGAAGACAAGATGCAGCAAATTATGACTGCCACAAAACTGTTGCAGGAAGAAATGCTGGCCATGGCCCAGGAAGACGCGGATATGTATTCCCTGGTGTTGCAGGCTTATAAATTGCCTAAGAATACGGAAGAAGAAGCGGCGCAGCGGGCAAAGGCCATTGAGGAAGCCAGCAAGACGGCGGTTGTGGCATCCCTGAAAGTGACGGGCGCCTGTGTCCGGATCATGAAGCTGGCTTATATTACCGTGACAGAAGGGAATCCGATGATGGTGACGGACGGATCGGCTTCGGCGTTGCTGGCCAGGGCCTGTCAGCAGGTGGCGGCTTATAATGTGCGCATCAACCTGGGCGGAGTGAAGGATGCGGCTGTGCGTGACGAAGCGGAACGAATGCTTGCAAGTCATCTTTCTGAAGGTGAGGCGCTGCAGGCAAAGGTGCTGAAAGAAGTAGAGAACAGGTTATGATCTTCTTTGACAGCCGGACCGGTAACGCTTTCATAGCGCTCCGCTAACGCGAGGCGCCTGCACTGATGTTGTCGCGTGCGGTTTTTGTCAGGTAAGTTTGGCTGTAAGAAAGGTTTTTACTTTTCCAATAGCCTCGCGCCCCTGCGGGGTGCACGCTCCGCTTATTCAATCGTCCCCGGTTCGGCGGTTGACAGAAACTAAAATTTTTATTATAATCCATATTGTACTTTCGGAGAGGTGGTCGAGTGGTTTAAGGCTCTGGTCTTGAAAACCAGCGAGGTGCAAGCCTCCGTGGGTTCGAATCCCACCCTCTCCGCCATATAATTAACATAAAAAAAGCAGGCTGATGGCCTGCTTTTTTATATTTACATCGCATTTTACAAACTAAATCGTGTAAAACCAGGTTGTGCTCTGATCCAGATCCTTGGCTTCCGCACCCAGCGCACCCTTTTTGCTGCTGATGTGCAGCTCCTGGCTCTTGATGCTCACGTTGGATCCGGGAGGCACGGACATGGTAATAAAAGTGTTGCCGCCGATGACAGAATCGTGACCGATCACCGTCTCGCCCCCCAGAATGGAAGCACCGGAGTAAATCGTAACGTTGTCCTCGATGGTGGGGTGACGTTTTTTGCTGCGCAGGTTCTGCCCGCCACGGGTTGACAGCGCGCCGATGGTAACGCCCTGGTAAATCTTCACGTTGTCGCCGATAATGGTGGTCTCGCCCACTACGATGCCGGTGCCGTGGTCAATAAAGAAGTACCGGCCGATCGTGGCGCCGGGATGGATGTCGATGCCGGTCTTGCTGTGGGCGTATTCCGACATGATGCGGGGCAGCATGGGCACCCCTAAATCGTAGAACTCGTG
>JAEEGJ010014028.1_pt1 | contig 19177 bp, 14 predicted proteins | sample 8958761 | NCBI WGS metagenome assembly JAEEGJ01 (sample SAMN16246546, study PRJNA631951) | gut metagenome | biome: gut microbiome; feature: rumen; material: RS-attached | host: Bos | place: Iran: Karaj | collected 2018-10 | reverse complement strand
TGAAGAGTCGGCAGACGGAGGGTGGCGGCGGATATTAAGGGGAACGGTTACAGAGGAGCCCGGGGGAAGGGGTGTTCCGTCAGGACGGCCGGCGTGTGTTTGAGCGCGGGGTGCTCCATCGACCCGCGCGAGTTAGCCGGACGAACCCCTTTCCCCGACCGCGACCGCCGTTCCCCGCCATGGAGCCGCCGCCCTCCGTCTGCCGCCCTTCGCCTGCCACACGGGATGCGAAAAATGTTACACCCCGTCCTGTGAAATCGGAAAGCAGCCCGCCCTACTTGATCAGGTTGCCGAGGATGCTGCGGGAGAGTTCGCGGGTGAGAGTCGTGGTGGCGGACTTGGTGGCCCTTTCGATGGCCTTCTTGCCCGTGGACTTGGCGGATTTCGACTTCGTGCCCGTCACCTTGTCGGCCACCGCGGCGGCGGCGACGCCGGTTACGGCCGTGATGACGGACCTGAGCACCTTGGAAGCGATGCTGTTCTTCGATTTCTTCGCCCGCTCCCGCTCTTCCCGGGCCGCTTCCTTTTCGGCCTTCGCCTGCTCCCTGGCCTCGATGGCGGCCTGCTTTTCCGCCTCTTTCTGCGCATCCAGTTCCGCTTTCTGGCGCTCGGCTTCGGCCGTCGCCGCGACAAGGATCTCGTAGGCGCTCTCGCGGTCGATGGGATGATCATAGCGGCCATAGAGGCGGGACTGCTTGATGAGCTGGGCCCGCTGGTCCTCGGTGATGGCGCCGATCTGGCTGAGCGGGAAGAGGATCTTCGCGCGCTCGACCACGGACGGGGCGCCCTTCTCGTCGAGGAAGGAGACGAGGGCTTCACCGGTCTCGAGCTGGAGAATCGCCTCGTAGGTATCGAAGGCGGAATTGGCGCGGAAGGTCTCGGCGGCCGTCTTGACGGCCTTCTGGTCCTTCGGGGTATAGGCGCGGAGGGCGTGCTGGACGCGGTTGCCGAGCTGGCCGAGGATGTTCTCGGGGATGTCGGTCGGGCTCTGGGTGATGAAATAGATGCCGACGCCCTTGGAACGGATCAGGCGGATGACCTGCTCGATCTTGGCGGTGAGGGCCTTGGAAGTATCCTCGAAGAGCATGTGGGCCTCGTCGAAGAAGAAGACGAGCTTCGGGAGGTCCAGGTCACCGACCTCCGGGAGGGTGCTGTAGAGCTCGGAAAGAAGCCACAGCAGGAAGGTCGAATAGAGCTTCGGCTTCAGCATCAGCTTGTCGGCGGCGAGGACGTTCATCACACCCTTGCCCCCCTCGCACTGCAGGAGGTCATAGATATCGAAGGAGGGCTCGCCGAAGAACTTGTCGGCGCCCTGGCTCTCCAGGCCGAGGAGGGCGCGCTGGATGGCGCCGATCGAAGCGGTGGAGACATTGCCGTACTGGGTGGTATATTCCGCGGCATTCTGGCCGACGAAATTCAGCATGGCCCGCAGGTCCTTCAGGTCGATCAGCAGGAGGCCGTTGTCGTCGGCGATCTTGAAGACGATGTTCAGGACACCGGTCTGGGTCTCATTGAGTTCCATCAGGCGGCCCAGCAGGTCCGGCCCCATGTTGGAGATGGTCGAACGCATCGGATGGCCCTGCTCGCCATACACGTCGAAGAAGCGGACCGGGCAGCTTTGGAACTGCGGGTCCTCGATGCCGAACTCCGGCAGGCGCTTCTGGATGAAGCCGGAGAGGCGGCCGACCTGGCTGATGCCCGACAGGTCGCCCTTCATGTCGGCCATGAAGCAGGGCACGCCGGCCTGGCAGAACGTCTCCGCCAGCACCTGGAGGGTCACTGTCTTGCCGGTACCGGTCGCGCCGGCGATGAGTCCGTGGCGGTTGGCCATTTTTCCGCAGATACTGATCGGGCCATTCTCCGAATGGGCTACATACAGCCCCCTTTCCTTGTCGAGCATAGTGGTTTCTTCTTGATTTCCTACAAATATAAGAAAAAAATCAATACTCGCCCCAGCTCTTGATTTCGAGGGCGGAGAGGGGCCGGGTGCAGAAGGCGTTGATGAAGGCCGAGGCGAGCCGGGAGTTGGTCAGCAGGGGGATGTTCAGGTCCACGGCGGCGCGGCGGACACGGTAGCCGTTGGTCAGTTCACGGGAGCTGAGGTCGCGGGGGATGTTGACCACCAGGTCGACGGTATGGGCATGGAGCAGGTCGAGCGCCTGCGGCCCCCCTTCCTCGCCCGGCCAGCGGACTTCCGTGCAGGCGATGCCGTTGTCCCTCAGATAGCGGGCTGTGCCGCCGGTGGCGTAGAGCGGATAGCCGCGGCTCTCGAGCATCCGGACGGCGGGCAGCATGTCCGCCTTCTGCTCGGCGCCGCCCGTGGAAAGCAGGACGCCCTTTTCCGGAATGCGGAGCCCGACCGAGAGCATGCTCTTGAGGAGCGCATCTTCGGCATCGGAGCCGAGGCAGCCGACCTCCCCGGTCGAGACCATGTCCACGCCGAGGACCGGATCGGCCTGCTGGAGCCGGTTGAAGGAGAACTGGCTCGCCTTGATCCCCACATAGTCCAGGTCCATCGGGTCGCAGGGGACCTTTTCGGCCGGGAGGCCGAGCATCACCCGCGTCGCCAGATCGATCAGGTTGATTTTCAGCACCTTGCTCACGAAGGGGAAGGAACGGGAGGCGCGGAGGTTGCACTCGATGACCTTGATGCGGTTGTTGACCGCGAGGAACTGGATGTTGAAGGGGCCGGAAATATGGAGCTCGCGGGCGATCCGGCGGGAGACATTCCGCACCTGCCGGACGGTTTCCATGTAGAGTTTCTGGGCCGGGAAACGGATGGTGGCGTCGCCGGAATGGACGCCGGCGAACTCGATGTGCTCGCTCACCGCCTCGGCGAGGATTTCGCCGTCCCGCGCGACCGCGTCCATCTCGATTTCCTTCGCATGCTGGATGAAGCGGGAGACGACGACCGGGTGCTCCGGGGAGACCGCGGCGGCCAGGCGGAGGTAGCGGTCCAGTTCCCCCTCGTTGGAGCAGACGTTCATCGCCGCGCCCGAAAGGACATAGGAGGGCCGCACCAGCACCGGGAAACCGACCCGGCCGATGAAGTCCCCGATGGCCTCCCGGGTCGTCAGGGCGCTCCACTCGGGCTGGTCCACCCCGATCCGGCCGAGCATCGCCGAGAATTTCTCGCGGTCTTCCGCCCGGTCGATGTCGGCGGGCGAGGTGCCGAGGACGGGGACGCCGGCCCGGTACAGCGGCAGGGCGAGGTTGTTCGGGATCTGGCCGCCCGTCGAGACGACGACCCCGTGCGGGGCCTCCAGTTCGACGATGTCCATCACCCGCTCGAAACTCAGCTCGTCGAAATACAGGCGGTCGCAGAGGTCGTAGTCGGTCGAGACCGTTTCCGGATTGTAATTCACCATGATGCTCCGGAAACCGTTATCCCTGAGGGTCTTGAGGGCCTGCACCCCGCACCAGTCGAACTCCACGGAGGAGCCGATCCGGTAGGCGCCCGAGCCGAGGACGATGACCGAACGGCCGTCCCGCTCGAAGGCGATGTCGTGCTCCGAGCCGCCATAGGTCAGATAGAGGTAGCTCGTCGCAGCGGGATACTCGGCCGCGAGGGTGTCGATCTGCTTGACCGACGGGACGAGGCCGATGGCCTTGCGCCGGGCCCGGACGGCGGCCTCCGGCGTCCCGTTCTGGAAGGCACCGGCGACCTGGGCGTCGGAGAAACCGAGCCGTTTCACTTCGCGGAGCAGCTCGTCCGGAACGGCCTCGAGCGTACCGCACGCCTGCAGTTCCGCATCCAGGCGGACCAGGTGCTCCAGCCGGTAGAGGAACCAGCGGTCGATCTTCGAAAGGGCGTGGATCCGGTCCACGGAATAGCCTTCCCGGAAGGCCTGCTCAATCGCAAGCAGCCGGTTTTCAGAAGGTTCCGCAAGGGCTTCGTCCAGGTTTTCGACATTGGGGACGGGATCGTGGCCGGTGAAGCCGGCGAGGCCCTGCCCGACCATCCGGACGCCTTTCTGGATGGCCTCCTCGAAGGTCCGGCCGATGGCCATCACCTCGCCCACCGACTTCATGCTCGAGCCGATGTGGTGGTCCACCCCGTGGAACTTGCCGAGGTCCCAGCGGGGCAGCTTGCAGACGATGTAGTCGAGGGCCGGCTCGAAGAACGCGCTCGTCGAACGGGTCACGCTGTTTTCCAGCTCGAAGAGCCCGTAGCCCAGCGCCAGCTTGGCGGCGACGAAGGCGAGCGGATAGCCCGTCGCCTTGGAGGCGAGGGCGGAGGAGCGGCTCAGCCGCGCATTGACCTCGATGACGCGGTAATCGTCGGAATCCGGGTCCAGGGCATACTGGACGTTGCATTCGCCCACGATGCCCAGGTGCGCCACGATCTGGAGGCTCAGCGAGCGGAGTTTCTGGTACTCGCTGTTGGAAAGGGTCTGGGACGGGGCGACGACCACGCTCTCCCCCGTATGGATGCCGAGCGGGTCGAAATTCTCCATGTTGCAGACGGTGATCCCGTTGCCGTAGCAGTCGCGGACCGTCTCATATTCAATTTCTTTCCATCCCTTCAGGCTCTTTTCGACGAGCACCTGCGGGGCGAAGGAAAAGGCCTTTTCGGCGAGTTGGACGAGCTGCTGGCGGTTGTCGCAGAAGCCAGAGCCGAGGCCGCCGAGGGCATAGGCCGAGCGGATGATCACGGGGTAGCCGACCTCCTCCGCCGCAGCCGCCGCTTCCCCGATGGAGGCGCAGGCCGCGCTCCGGATGGTCTTGACCCCGATCTCGTCCAGCTTCTCCACGAAAAGCTCGCGGTCCTCCGTGGCGATGATGGCCTCGACCGGCGTGCCGAGGACCCGGACGCCGTACTTTTCCAGGACGCCGGACCGGTACAGGGCGACGCCGCAGTTGAGCGCCGTCTGACCGCCGAAGGAGAGCAGGATGCCGTCCGGCCGCTCCTTTTGGATGACCTCCTCGACGAAATACGGGGTAACCGGCAGGAAATACACCTTGTCCGCGACACCCTCGCCCGTCTGGACGGTGGCGATGTTCGGGTTCACAAGCACGGTCGCGATCCCCTCCTGCCGCAGGGCCTTGAGGGCCTGCGTCCCGGAGTAGTCGAATTCTCCCGCCTCCCCGATTTTCAGGGCGCCGGAGCCGAGCAGCAGCACTTTGGAAGGACGTTCGGTCATGGTTTCAGGAGTCTGGCGAACTGGTCGAAAAGGAAGACCGTATCGAGGGGGCCGCCGGCCGCCTCGGGGTGGAACTGGGCGCTGAACCAGGGCTTCTCCCGGTGGCGGATGCCCTCGTTGGAGCCGTCGTTGAGATTGGTGAACAGCGGCTCCCAGCCCGAGGGAAGCGTCTTGTCATCAACGGCATAACCATGGTTCTGGCTGGTGATGTAGCAACGGTCCGTCCCGGCGAGGCGGGCCGGCTGGTTGAAGCCGCGGTGGCCGTATTTGAGCTTGTACACGGAAGCGCCGGCAGCAAGGGCGAGGAGCTGGTTTCCCATGCAGATGCCCATGCACGGGCGTACGCGCGGGTTGGCAAGGAAGGCGCGGATGTGCGCGACCGCCGCCGCACAGTTCTGCGGATTGCCCGGCCCGTTGGCCAGGAAAAGCCCGTCGAAATCCAGCGTGTTGAAATCATAGTCCCAGGGGACGCGGATGACTTCCAGGTCCCGGGCCACCAGGTTCCGGAGGATGCTCCCCTTCACGCCGCAGTCGACGAGGACGACCTTCGCTTTCCCGCCGGGATGGTAGCGGACCGGTTCCTTCACGGATACCCGGTCGACATAGTTGACGCTCTCATAATCAACCGGTTCCACTTCCGCCGCTCCTTCGACCAGCACGCGGCCGGTCATCACGCCCCGCTCGCGCAGGCGGCGGGTCAGGGCGCGCGTATCGATGCCCGTCAGGCCGGGAACGCCCTCTTCCGAGAGCCAGGCGCCGAGGCTGCCCCGGGCGTTCCAATGGGAATATCCCTCGCTGTAGTCGCTGACAATCAGCGCGGAGACATGGATATGGGGACTCTCCCGGAAAACCGGGATCCCCTCCGCATCGAGGTCGGGCGGCGGGGTGCCGTAGTTTCCGATGAGCGGGTAGGTCAGCACGAGGAGCTGCCCGGCGAAAGAGGGATCGGTCAGGCTCTCGGGATAGCCCGTCATCGCCGTGGAGAAGACCACCTCGCCGGCGGCGGAAACCTCCGCCCCGAACGACCGGCCTTCCAGGACGGTCCCGTCATCGAGAATCAGTTTAGCCTTTTTCATAAGCACACGCGGGTTCCGCCTGCAAGGGCGTTGTATGAAGTGATAACAACCTCGCCGACACCTTGTTCCAGCGCCTTGAGCGCGCCCTCCACCTTGGGGAGCATGCCGCCGGAGAGGGTGCCGGAGGCCGTCAGCGCGGGGATGTCCGCGGCAGCGAGGACCGGGATGACGGAGCCGTCGTCGGCCGGATCGGCAAGCACGCCGGGCTTTTCGAAACAGAGTTTCAGGGAGACGGCATAGTACTTGGACAGGGCGGCGGCGACCGCGGAGGCCATCGCGTCGGCATTGGTATTCAGCAGTTGCCCTGCACCGTCGTGGGTGATGGGGGCGATGACCGGAACCGTGCCGGCTTCGAGGAGGCGCGACAGCGCGCCGGCATCGACGGATACGATGTCGCCGACGAAGCCGTAATCCACTTCCCCGACCGGGCGCTTATCAGACAGCATATAGCCCAGATCCGCGCCGGTGAGGCCCAGGGCATTGACGCACAGCGCCTGAAGAGAGGCAACGATCCGCTTGTTGACCAGACCCCCATACACCATCGTCACGACCTCCAGGGTCTTTTCGTCCGTGACACGGCGTCCATTCACCATCTTGGACTCAATACCCAGCGCTTCCGAGACTCTCGTAGCCGCCCGCCCCCCGCCGTGTACCAGGACTTTCAACCCCGGCAAAGCAGCAAAGCCGGACAATAAGCTGGCGAGCGACGCGGGGTCCTCAACCACTGCGCCCCCCACCTTGACGAGTGTCAGAGCCTGTTTTTCCATCGCAGTCCCCATTACAGCGTCTCCAGCATCCGTTTCATCACCACTTGTGCCGAAACCACGCGGTTGGCCGCCTCCGGGATCACGATGCTCCGGGGGGAATCGATTACCGCATCGGACACGATCATGTTGCGCCGCACCGGCAGGCAATGCATGAAATAAGCGTTGTTCGTCACGGCCATGTGTTTCTCATCCACGACCCAACCCATGTCCTTGCTCAGGATCTTGCCGTAGTCTTCCGGGCAGGTCACGCCCGGGCAGCTCCAGTTCTTCGCATAGACGAAATCAGCGCCCTCCAGGGCCTTCATCTGGTCATACTCGACCTTCGCGGGACCGACGAACTTCGGGTCCAGCTCATAGCCTTTCGGGTGCGTGATGACGAAATCCACATCTGCGGCGTTCATCCATTCCGCGAAGGAATTGGGCACAGCCTGCGGCAGGGAGCGCGGATGCGGCGCCCAGGTCATCACCACCTTCGGGCGCTTTACCGTCTTGTACTCCTCGATCGTAATCAGGTCTGCAAAGGCCTGGCAGGGGTGCACGGTGGCCGACTCCAGGCTGATGACCGGCTTGCCGGAATAATCGATGAACTGGCGCAGGATGGTCTCCGCATAGTCGAATTCCCGGTCCTGCAGTCCTGCAAAGGAGCGCACGCCGATCAGGTCGCAATAGCTTCCGATGACGGGAATCGCCTCCCGCAGATGCTCCGACTTGTCGCCGTCCATCACGACGCCCAGTTCGGTCTCCAGTTTCCAACTGTCAGCACCTACGTTGAGCACGATGGGGTGCATGCCGAGGTTGAGCGCTGCTTTCTGGCTGCTCAGGCGCGTGCGCAGGCTGCTGTTGAAGAAAACCAGCATGATGGTCTTGTCCTCTCCCAGCGCTTTCCAGGCCAGCGGCGTCGCCTTGACCTGTTTCGCTTCTTCCAATGCAGCGCTGAGGTCACCGATATCTTGAACGTGGAAAAATGTCTTCATAAGATTTCTTTCAATACATTGATAAAATGCGCGGCTTCCTCCATCGACAGACAGAGCGGCGCGAGCAAGCGGATCATGTTGGTACCGGCGACACCCGTGAAGATATGCTTGTCGTAAAGGAGCGTCTGGCGCAAAGGAGCGACCGGCTCATTGAACTCTATGCCGATCATCAAGCCCCGGCCGCGCACTTCCTTGATACGGGACGAAGCCGGGATGTTCGCCTTCAGGTATTCCCCAACCTGCCAGGCATTCATGATAAGCCCCTCTTTTTCAATGATATCCAGCACGGCAAGTGCACCTGCGCAAGCGAGGTAGTTGCCGCCGAAGGTCGTACCCAGCATACCCTTGACCGCATGGAACTTCGGCGCGATCAGGATGCCCCCGCAGGGGAATCCGTTGGCGATACCCTTGCCCATCGTGATGATGTCCGGCCGGATATTGGCCCATTGGTGCGCGAAGAAATGCCCGCTGCGGCCGTATCCGCTCTGTACCTCGTCCAGGACCAGGCAGGTACCGTATTTGGCACAAAGGGACTCGAGCGCCTGCAGGAAAGCGTCGGAGGGGATATGGATGCCTCCGCAACCCTGGATACCTTCAATGATGACAGCGGCGACATCGCCCTTCTTCAACTGGGCCTCGACGCCTTCCGCATCCTCCAGGTCGCAGAATGTGACCTTGTGGACGGCATTGAAAGGCGAAACGATCTTGGGATTGTCAGTCACAGCCACGGCGCCCGAAGTGCGGCCGTGGAAACTGCGCCGGAAGGCAACCACCCGGTCGCGGCCGGTGTGGAAAGATGCCAGTTTTAGGGCGTTCTCATTGGACTCCGCACCGCTGTTGTCCAGGAAAAGGGAATAATCCTCATATCCGGATGCCTTGCCCAAACGCTGCGCCAGTTCCGCCTGCAGCGGATTCACGACGCTGTTGGAATAGAAGCCGATCTTGTCCAGCTGGTCCTTAAGCGCCGCCACGTAATGCGGATGGCAGTGGCCCACGGAGATGACGGCGTGACCGCCATAAAGGTCCAGATACTCCGTGCCTTTGTCATCCCAAACCTTGCAGCCTTGCGCCCGCACGGGGACGACATTGAAAAGCGAATAAACGTCAAATAGTTCCATATCCTAAAAAGCCGAAGCCTTCAATTGGAGCCCGGTCTTCTCAGGAAGTCCGAAGCAAAGATTCATATTCTGCACTGCCGCACCGGAGGCGCCTTTCAACAAATTGTCAATCACCGAGGTAACAAGGAGCATCCCCTCGTGCGATTCCAGGGATAACAGGCATTTATTGGTATTGACAACCTGCTTTAAATCCACGGCGCCGGGATAAACGGACGTAAAGGCGGCATCCTTAAAATAGTCTTGGTACAACGCCGTCGCCTCTTCAGCAGACAAAGAGCAAGGGACGGTAACCGCCGCGAGGATTCCCCGGGCGAAATCGCCCCGAACGGGGATGAAACAGACAGCGTCTCCCAGCCCGGGCTGAAGGAGGTTCAGGTTGCGATTGATTTCCAACAGGTGCTGATGCGTAAATGCCTTATAGACAGATAGATTGTTATTGCGCCAGCTGAAATGGGTCGTCGCGCCCGGCTTGACACCCGCACCGGTCGATCCGGTGATGGCCGTCACATTGACCGGCTCCGTCAAAAGTTTGGCGGCGGCCAAGGGCAGGAGCGCCAGTTGGATCGCTGTAGCGAAGCAGCCCGGGTTGGCGACGAGGTCGGCCCCGGCGATCTTTTCCCGCTGCCACTCGGGCAAGCCATATACATAACCGTCATGCTCATCCCGGAAATCCTGGGCAAGATCGATGACTTTCAGTCCGGCAGGACGGGGATGTTCTGCCCAGAAAGCACTGCTCTTCCCGTGACCGGAGCAAAGGAATACCACATCCACCGCGTCCAGCGGCGCATCCGCGCAGAAATGAAGATCCGTATCACCGAACAGGCCGGAGTGGACCGCCCAAAGTGGATTGCCGGCATTGCTGGAGGACTGCACGAAGATGATCTCCGCCTGGGGATGATACAGCAGGATACGCAGCAGTTCGCCTGCCGTGTATCCCGCTCCCCCGATGATGCCGACCTTGATCATAGCTCCTTCTCCAACTGTTCGCCTTCGTCCTTATGGTTGAGATAATAGGCCCGCAGCGGCGTGGAAGTGACCTTGATGAAGCCCTTGGCCTCTTCGGAGGTCCAACCCGTCGCACCCTCGCCGTATTCGCCCAGCTTGTTTTTCACCAGGTCGTCCGGCGAATCCACACCGACCGTGTCGAAGCCGTAGGGACGCAGTTGCATCGTGACCGTGCCGTTGACATGGCGCTGGCTGCTCTCGAGCATGGCCTCGATATCCCGCATCACGGGTTCGAGATACTGGCTCTCATGCAGGAACATGCCATACCAATTCGCGACCTGGTCCTTCCAATATTGCTGCCACTTGCTGAGGGTGAATTTCTCCAGGAACTTGTGCGCGGCGATGATGAGCATCGGCGCGGCGGCTTCGAATCCGACCCGTCCCTTGATGCCGATGATCGTGTCGCCCACATGCATGTCACGGCCGATGCCGTACGGGGCCGCGATGGATTCCACTTTCTGGATGGCGGCCACCCCGTCGGGGAAATGCTCGCCGTTGACGGCGACCAGCTGCCCCTTGCTGAAAGTCAGGGCGATGGTCTCGCTGCCGGTCTTCTCCACCTGTTTCAGGTAAGCGGATTCGGGCAGGCCCTGCTTGCTGTCAAGGATCTCGCCTCCGCAGATCGAGGTGCCCCAAAGACCCACGTTGTAGGAGTACTTGAGTTTCTTGAAATCAGCCGGGAAGCCGTTGGCGTTGAGATAATCGATCTCCTGCTGACGCGAGAGGTTGAGGTCGCGGGTCAGAGTGATGATTTCCACTCCCGGGGCTATCACGAGGAAAGTCATGTCAAAACGGACCTGGTCGTTGCCGGCACCGGTCGAACCGTGGGCGATGGCGTCCGCGCCGATCTCTTTGGCATAACGGGCGATGGCCATACCTTGGAAGATCCGCTCCGATGAGACGGAAATCGGGTACGTACCGTTACGCAGGACGTTGCCATAAACCATGTAGCGGAGGCTCTTGTCGTAGTACTCCTTCGTCACGTCGAGGGTGACATACTTCTTCGCGCCCAACTTGTATGCATTCTCCTCATTGGTCTTAAGTTGCTCCGGGGAGAATCCGCCCGTGTTGGCGCAGGCCGCATAGACTTCATAACCTTTCTCCTTGCTGAGGTATTTGATGGCAAAGGAGGTGTCGAGACCGCCGCTGTAAGCGACGACGACTTTCTTGGGAGCGGGAGTATACAGCATGCCGGTACAGAGACAGCGGGTGAAATTGTTACGGGTCAGGACATCATAGTTGACACAACTCTCGCAGCCCTTCCAGAAAACCGGATCGGTCGTGAGGGCGTCGAAAGTAACGGGGACATAACCAAGCTCCGTATTGATCCTGAGCACGGCGGCTCCCGTCGTAAGGCCAAAGAGTTTCGCATTCGGGAACCTCTTCCGAGACAAATCGAAAGCGGTCTTCTTGATCCGTTTCGCGAGGCCGTGACCCCGGTATTCGGGCTTGACGATGAGACCGGAATTGGCCACGAACTTACCGTGGTCCCAGCATTCGATGTAGCAGAAACCGACGAACTTGTCGCCGTCCATAGCGATGATGGCCTTGCCCTCATTGATCTTCTGCTCGATATACTCGGGCTTGCGCTTGGCGATACCGGTACCCCGGACCTTGGTGGCGTCTTCAATCGTCTTCAGGATCTCGCCGACATATTTGATGTGCTTCTCTGAAGCAACCTCAACCTTGATTGTGCTCATTTTATATACTTTTATTTTATTCTTTTGATTCATTTGGCAAGCTGGACGATGCCGGGAAGCACCTGCGAGAGCGAATCCAATACCTCTGAACGGGTATAGATGTCGCGCAGGACCAGGAGCACCGTATCGTCTCCGGCGATGGTTCCCATCAAGGAATCGATATGGGAGGCGTCAAGTATGGCACCCACGACATTGGCGAAGCCCGGACGGGTCTTGATGACCGCGAGGGAACCGGAGAACTCGATGCTCTGGATACCTTCCGCGGAAATGATGTTCGGAGTGGAAGCGACGCCGTTTCCCTGCCCGTAAGGCATCCTGTAGCTGTAACCGAACTCGGGATCATGCATCTTCACGATGCCGAGGGCCTTCATGTCCCTGGAGAGCGTGGCCTGCGTAGCCGCGAATCCCCTTTCATTCAACAATTCCTGCAATTCTTCCTGGCTGTGGACCATCCCTGCCTTTACCAGCTCCTTGATGGTGTTCTGCCTGCTGTTCTTATCGTACATTTTGTGTATATTTATTCGAATACAACTGCGAATATACGCATTTTTATTTGGAGATACTAAATATTTTTAAATTAATTGTACTCATCCCAGGCCTTTATCGACAAGTCATTGGGAGACAAGGTGCAGAATGCCTTGATGAAAGCGGTCGAAAGACGCGCGTTCGTGAAGAGTGGGACGTTGGCATCGATGGCGGCACGGCGGATGCGGTAGCCGTTGTCGAGTTCAGCGTCGGTGAAGTTCTTAGGGATGTTGATGACCATGTCCACTTCGTGAGAACGGATCAGGTCCGTAGCCGAAGGGCAAAGGCTCAACATGACGGGGTTCTCGCTCTCGTCCGGGAAGAGGACGCGCTTCGCGGGAATGTCGTTTGCGTGAAGGTAATCACAGGATCCGCCGGTGGCAAGGATCTCGTAACCGTGACGCGCGAGCATATCGCACGCAGAGAGCAGGTCCGCCTTCTGGAGGGCGTTGCCGGACGAGATAAGGATCCGCTTCTTCGGAATCTCATATCCTACCGCAATGACGGACTTGAGCAAAGCCTCATAAACGTCATCTCCGAGGCATCCGACCTCGCCGGTGGAAGCCATGTCCACTCCGAGGAGGGGATCCGCTTCCTGAAGGCGCGAGAAGGAGAACTGCGCGGACTTGACGCCCACGTAACCGAGCCGTCGGCTCTCAGTATCGACCGGCTCGGGGTGCTGACCCAACATCACCTTTGTGGCCATCTCGATGAAATTGGTCTTGAGGACCTTGGACACGAAGGGGAAGCTCCTGGACGCACGGAGGTTGCACTCGATGACGCGCACATTGTTGTCATTGGCGAGGAACTGGATGTTGAACGGGCCGGAGATATGCAGCTCCGCAGCGATTTTCGCAGCGATCTCCTTGACCTTGCGCACCGTCTCGACATATAGTTTCTGGGCAGGGAACTGGATGGTGGCGTCGCCGGAGTGGACGCCGGCATACTCGATGTGTTCGCCTATGGCGGACACGAGTATGCGGCCGCCGTCGGCGACTGCGTCGAATTCGATCTCCTTGCTCCTGTTCATGAATTTGCTGATGATGACGGGGTGCTCGGCGGAAACTTCCACCGCCCTAGACAGCACCTTCACAAGGGTGTTCCTGTCGTAGCAGACGCTCATCGCGGAACCGGACAGGACATAGGAAGGACGCACCAATACCGGGAAACCCACCTCGCCGATGAAACGGTCGACGTCGTCCAGAGTGGTAAGCTCGCTCCAGCGCGGCTGGTCGATACCGAGCGCGTCAACGATGGAAGAGAACTTGTGCCTATCCTCAGCCCTGTCGATATCCTCCGCGGCAGTGCCGAGGATATCGACTCCCCTCTCCGCCAGTTTCACGGCGAGATTGTTGGGAATCTGGCCTCCGACGGACACTACGACTCCCTTCGGAGTCTCGAGTCCGATGATGTCCATCACACGTTCGAGCGAAAGCTCGTCGAAATAGAGCCTGTCGCACATATCGTAGTCAGTGGAGACGGTTTCGGGATTGTAATTGACCATTATCCCCCTCCATCCCTGGCGGCGGATCTCCTGCATGCAGGAGACGGAGCACCAGTCGAATTCAACGGAACTGCCTATATGGTACTCTCCCGATCCAAGGACCACCACGGAGCACCCGTCCTTTTCATAGGCGACTTCATTCTCAGAAGCATTATATGTAAAATAAAGGTAGTTGGACTGCTCCGGAGTCGCTGCGGCAAGCGTGTCGATGCGCTTCACGACGGGGACTATTCCCAGTCCGGTACGTTTTGCGCGCACCTCGTCCTCTTCGGCCTGCGAAGCCTTGCCCTTGTAGAGGGCAAAAGCTATCTGCCGGTCGGAGAATCCTTGCCGCTTGGCCTGCCTGAGCAGGTCCTCCGGCAAGGAATCGATGCTGTCGTATCCGCCGAGGGTGTCCCAGGTACGGACTATGTTCTCCAGCCTTTCCAGGAACCACTTGTCGATCTTGGTAAGCTCGTTGATCCTGTCTATCGACCAACCCTTGGACATGGCCGTGGCTATATCGAATATACGGGTATCCGTAGGATTGGCCAGGGCATCGGCCAGGTCTTCGACTTCATAAGGCTTGTTGCCGACGAAACCGTTGGATCCCTGCCCTATCATTCTTAGCCCCTTTTGGATGGTCTCTTCGAAAGTCAGGCCTATAGCCATCACTTCACCGACGGACTTCATGCTTGTACCGATCTTCCTGGATACGCCGTGGAATTTGCCGAGATCCCAGCGGGGAATCTTGCAGACCACGTACTGCACGTCAGGCTCGTAATACGCGCTCTTGATGCCGTGAGGATCGTTCTTGATCTCTGGGAGTTCATAGCCGAGGCCGATCTTCGTAGCGACGAATGCGAGAGGATAGCCGGTGGCCTTGGACGCCAATGCGGAGGAACGGCTCAAACGGGCGTTCACTTCGATGACCCTGTAGTCCATCGTCGTCTCGTCATAGGCGAACTGGATGTTGCATTCTCCCACTATGCCGAGATGCCTGACGATCTTGACGGCAAGTTCCGTAAGGTAATCGACGTCCTTCTTGGACAGGCTCTGGCAAGGGGCGAGGACAATGCTTTCACCCGTGTGGATGCCCAGAGGGTCGAAATTCTCCATATTGCAGACAGTGATGCAGCGGTCGGCAGCATCCCTCACGACTTCGAACTCGATCTCCTTCCATCCCTTGAGGGACTTCTCGACCAGTACCTGCGGAGTGAAGGAAAAGGACTTGGCGCAGAGCTCTTCAAGCTCGGCGTCGTTGTCCACGAAACCGGAGCCGAGACCTCCGAGGGCATATGCAGAACGCAGGATCAAAGGATAGCCGAGGTCGCGGGCGGCGGCCATGGCCTCCTCGATACTGCCCGCGGGATGAGACTTGATGGTCAGTACTCCTATCTCGTCGAGCCTCTTGACGAAGAGCTCTCTGTCTTCCGTATCCATGATGGTGCTGACAGGCGTGCCGAGCACTTGCACGTCATACTTCTCGAGCACGCCGCTGAGGTACAGTTCGACGCCGCAGTTGAGAGCCGTCTGTCCTCCGAAGGACAGGAGTATGCCCTGAGGGCGCTCCTTGGCGATCACCTTCTCCACGAAGAAAGGAGTGACCGGAAGGAAATAGATCCTGTCGGCAATGCCCTCCGACGTCTGGACGGTCGCGATGTTGGGGTTGATCAGCACCGTCTCCACTCCATCCTCGCGCAGGGCTTTCAAAGCCTGAGCTCCGGAGTAGTCGAACTCTCCCGCCTGGCCGATCTTGAGGGCGCCGGAACCGAGCAGGAGGACTTTGTTGATTGCTAAGTTCTTCATAAATGCGTGAATATATATACACTACCGATGCAAATATATTCATTATTCACAGAAAAACAACAATACTTATTCACTTTTTTTCTTTATTTCTTACATTTGTAAGAGTAAAATATTCCAGAAATGATTTCATTCCTCATCAGCCTCTGCGCCCTGGTCCTGGGCTATCTCCTGTATGGAAGATTCGTAGAGAAGGTTTTCGGGCCTGATCCGGCGCGCACGACGCCGGCCGTCGCCAAGCAGGACGGCGTGGATTTCATCCCCATGCCGAGCTGGAAAGTCTATATGATCCAGTTCCTGAACATAGCCGGCACGGGGCCCATCTTCGGAGCCATCATGGGCGCCAAGTTCGGACCGTCCGCATTCCTCTGGATCGTTTTCGGATGTATCTTCGCCGGTGCGGTCCACGATTACCTTTCGGGAATGATCTCCCTCCGCGAGGGCGGTGTCAACCTGCCCGAGATCGGAGGCAAATATCTGGGAAACGGTGTCAAGAAGGTGATGCTGTGCTTCATCGTCCTGCTTCTCGTACTGGTAGGAGCAGTGTTCGTGTACAGCCCGGCCATCATCCTTGGAGACATCGCCGGCATCGCCGGCAGCGGCACTACCGCCTCCATGATGTTCTGGGTGGCCGTCATCGTTATCTATTACATCATCGCCACCCTCCTTCCGATCGACAGGATCATAGGAAAGATATATCCCATCTTTGCGTTCGCCCTCATCTTCATGGCAGTCGGCTTGCTGGGCGGCCTGATAGTCAAGTGGCCCTCCATCCCGGAGTTCTGGGACGGCCTGCAGAACCGCGGCCCGTCCATCGGAATGAACGGACAGAGTATCTTCCCCTGCCTGTTCATCACAATAGCCTGCGGAGCCATCAGCGGTTTCCACGCGACCCAGAGCCCTATGATGGCCCGCTGCATGAAGAATGAGAAGATCGGCAGGCCGATTTTCTACGGAGCCATGATCACCGAAGGCCTCGTCGCCCTGATATGGGCGGCTGTCTCTTCATACTTCTTCTTCGACGGCGGAGCTGCGGAAGTCGGATCCGACCTCAGCGCCGCAGCCCCCACGGTAGTGACCAAGGTCTCGCAGTCCTGGCTCGGACTCGTCGGCGGCATCCTCGCCATCCTCGGCGTCGTGGCCGCCCCGATCACTACGGGCGACACCGCCCTTCGAAGCGCCAGGCTGACCCTGGCCGACGCGCTTCACCTGAACCAGAGACCTGTAGGCAACCGCCTCAAGATATGCATCCCGCTGTTCGCGGTCGTATGCCTGCTGATATGGTTCAATATCGCGGATGAGAACGGGTTCAATACCATCTGGAGATATTTCGGATGGGCCAACCAGACCTTGTCGATCTTCACCCTTTGGGCGATCACCGTCTACCTTGCCAAGACAAAGGGAGCACACTGGCATCTGATCACAGAGATTCCCGCCATCTTCATGACCATCGTCTGTCTGACTTATATCCTCACCCAGAAGATAGGACTTGGACTGCCTATGTGGGCGGGACTGGGAATCTCAGCCGCCATTGCGCTTTCGCTGGACTTTCTGCTCTACGTCAGAGTCAGACGGTCCTAGGCTTCTTCGAAGAATGAGAAATGCACGCGCCCGTACGCGCGCTCCTTTATGAAACGAGGGTGCGCGGTGAAGGAATGTTCATCGCCGTGCTCGAGGATGAAATAACATCCGGGGTGCAGTATGCCATGTCCGAGAACCTTGTCCGGAAGAGTATCAAGGCCTTCAAGGGCATAAGGCGGATCCGCAAAGACTATATCGAACTTTTCCCGGCAGATGGGGAGGAAATCGAAGACATTGTCGCGCACCATAGTGACATTCGACAGGCCGAGTCGTGCGGCTTCCGTCTTGATGAATGAGGCATTCGCCCTTTCCATCTCAACGCAATAGACCCGCGCCGCACCACGGGAGGCGAACTCGAAAGCGATAGCTCCGGTACCGCCGAAAAGATCAAGGACTTTCAGGTCCTCGAACTCGTACTCGTTGTTGAGTATATTGAAAAGGCCCTCCTTGGCGAAATCCGTCGTAGGACGGGCGCGGTATCCCGCAGGAGGATTGATGACCTTGCCCTTCAGGCGCCCTCCGATGATCCTCATAGCACCTCGACGGCTTTGAAGTAACGGTAAAGCGACATCTCCTCTTCGGAAGACAGCGGCGTCCTCCAGCTGATGGTGGATACCTCCGGATTGAGCTGCAGGGTCTTGAGAGCAAGGAAAAGGAAGTACTCGGCCGTCGTGAAATCCACGGCCTTATACACATTGGCCAGCAGCAGGGTCTTGCCCTGCGCCACTGCCAGATGCAGGTAACCGTCCCGGTACGAAGCAAGGATGCGATTGTACTCGGGACAGAGCGGAAGCTCTTTAAGGATATAGTACAACTCCGGATAGACCGGAGCGGATTCGCCCGATGTCAGAAGGACCGTCTGCGAAAGGACCTTGGACAGCGACTCGTCGATGGAATTGGAGTACAGAAGGACAGCCCCGAACTCTGGGACCGACACATAAGAAACGGAATCTTCAGGACGCAGCGGCACCACCCCCGACAGCATTTCGCGCGCATCAGCCGGATTGAAGAAAGCCTCCGGCACCAGCGTACACTTGGGAGTGAACAGGGAAATGTCCACGGCGTCGTACCTGCGCTGGAACTCCGGCGTGGTGAAAACGCTGCCGGGGCCCAGCCAGCCGGACGCCTGCATTTGCCCGTCCCGCCCGCATCTAAAAGAATATCCACTCAAGGAGACTTGAATGGATATCCGGTTCTTCTGTATTTGATCCATCGGAACTACTCCCAGTTTCCGGCGTTGTTGTTCGGAGCGGAAATGCTGCCGACCTGGAGTCCTTCGTAACGGTTCTGGTCCCTTCTCTCAGCGTCGAGGTTGATCCTGAGCTGGTTGTCAAGACCCTTGAGGAGGAGCCTGTAAGGCATCTTGGCCTCGAAGAGAGGTACCTGGACTCCGGAGACTTGCTTGGTCACAGCCTCCATCTGGACGGGAGCCTTGCCCGAGAACGGAATGTACTTGAGGGAGTCGATGTTGAAGTCGTCACGGCCGTTGAACAGGGTGTCCCTCACAGGGATCTTGTTGGCAACGGCGAAAACGAGGTTCTTGTCACCGTTCAGGTACATCTGGTAAAGCTCGGCGGGAGTGATCTTGCGGTTGGCCTTCTTGACAGCCTCGGTATGGGCGACGGCAAGGGAGTCATCCTGGGAACCGATCTGCATGATAACCTCCATGTTTCCATTGAGATAGAAATCCTTGAGGGAGTCGACGGTGGAGCAGAACTTGTTGTTCACGCTCTTGTAGGCGACCTGGAGGGTACGGATGTCCTTGAGGCGCTGGACGGCGACCTCGGTGCGACGGGCAGTCTCCTTGTTGAAGTTAACAGGCTTCAGAATACTGGTCACGATAGCGTACACCAATGCGACGATGATGGCAGGAAGAACGAGCCAAGTCAAAAGCTTTTTAACGAATCCGTTCATTATTTTTGAGTTTTTATTATAATCAAATGTCGGACAAAGTTATAAAAATGATTTATGAAATGCAATAATCTTTGTAAATTTGCA
>JAEEGJ010014026.1_pt1 | contig 19179 bp, 7 predicted proteins | sample 8958761 | NCBI WGS metagenome assembly JAEEGJ01 (sample SAMN16246546, study PRJNA631951) | gut metagenome | biome: gut microbiome; feature: rumen; material: RS-attached | host: Bos | place: Iran: Karaj | collected 2018-10 | reverse complement strand
TCCGAGCCGCGAGCGCGTCACCCCGATGGCGCGCATGACCTCGAACTCGCGCTTCGCTCCGCGCACCGACGCGATGAGCAGGACGACAATGCCTGTCGAAGTGACTGCGAGTGACCAGAACGGTATGCGCGCCATCGCCCCCAGGATATCGCTCCCGTGCGCAAGCGTCCCGTCGCTGATTTCGTCGCGATGATGGACGCAGATGGCGCTTGAACCGTCTGGCTTGACCGCCGCGCGGATCTGCGAGTCAAGCAGCACGGAGGCCTTGAGCCCGTTCATCGCGCGAAGCTCCGGCGAGAGGTTCAGCCAGAGGAAGAAGGTGCGGTCGTCATTGTCCGTGAGGTCGCGGACAAAGCGCTCGGACACGAAGGCGACGCCCATCGTCCGTTGCATCGGTGCATCGTTTATTCGTTTATTCGTTTGGTCGTTTGTCCGTTTATCCGTTTGTCCGTTTCTTCGTTTGTCCGTTTCGACGATTTGACGATCCGACGATCCGACGATTTGACGATCCGACGATGGCCGCCTTCCCCCGAAGCGGGTGCGCACATTGGCGCGGGAGGTGACCATGTGCCAGTTGAGGTCGGTGACGCCGGCGACCCGGAGGGTGCGCCCTGCAACCTGGAAGGAGTCGCCCTTGTGCAGCCCCGTTATGTTCGAGAGCATCTTCGTGATGATGCAGCAGTCGCCCGAAGCCATGGCGCGCGCGGCCTCGACGCGGTCGCCTTCGATGAAGCGGAATGGCGCGAGGGCCTTTTCACCAAAGGCCTCCAGCGGATCCGCGCCAAAGAGCAGAAGCACGCCTTCGGACCTGGTTCCGTCCGCCAGCTCCATGGGGAACTGCGTGCATTCGATGTCGATGACGCGGCCGTCCGCGACGCCTTCGCAAGTCCGGACGGCCGCGACTTGCTCCGCTGTCAGTCCGCTTGGAAGCGCGGAGACGATGACATCGGGCCATTCCGGACTCGGCACGAAACTCGACATGAGCGTGCCACCCCAGATGTGTATCGCCACAAAACCGCCGAGGCCGAGCGCCAGGGTCAGAACCGTTCCGGCCGCGCGGGCGGGATCGCGGCTGAGGCGTCGCTGCAGGAGTTTGGGGTCGAGATGAAGCATCCAGCCTACCGGTCGCAGGAAGACGAGTTCGACGAGACGCATGAGCGGGTGCATGCCGAGAATCAGCGACGCGATGAAGCAGGGCAGGCAGACGCAAAGCATCAGGGTGCTCTTGAGCGCCTCGGGAAGCGCAGGCTCCATCGCCACGAGCGGAAGGGGAAGAAGCAGGCACACCGCCAGGGCCGCCTTGAGCGGCGAGACGGGGCGCGACTCCGAGATGTCGTTTCCGATGACTTCGAGCGGCTTGACGCGCATGGCCCGCAAGGCTGGGACGATTACGGCCAACACGCCGACAATGAACGCGAGAACGGCGCTGAAGACGGGAGTCTGCCACCCGAGGTGGATGACGGACGGCAACTCCCCTCCCCCGCTCTCCGTCCAGAGGAAAATCTGGAGGCATATCGCCGCGCAGCCAAGTCCCAGAAGCCATCCCGGAACAACCATGAGCGCCGTCTCGGCGAGGAGAAGTCGGGCTACGCCGCCCCGCGTCATTCCAGCGCAGCGCAGTTCCGCGATTCTCCGCCGCTGGAGAGCTACTCCAATGAGCAGGACGGTGGCCATCAGGCAGGATGCGGTTATGACCGCAAGCGTGAGCGACATCGGAAGCTGGCTCACCAGATGCGAAACGGTGTCGCTCCGGAAGCGAGAGGCCACCGCGTCGACCGTGTAGAGCTGGCAGGCGTCGGCTTCGGGCACTTCGTCGATCACGAGTCCGAGGTCCGCCGGATTGGCGCCTTTCCTTGTCACCACGAGAAGAAGATTCGGCAAGGGACGGAAATCGGGTGAAAGCTTCGCCACGGCGTCCATGGCCGCCTTGTTGACGTAGAGCGTGGGGAAGGCCGGGACGAGGCCGCTCATCTTGAAGAAGCCTACAATCTTCACGTTAGCCGTCCCCTTGGCAAGGACAAAGGGGAGTTCGCTTCCGACTTCCGGCTTGGGCACGCGCGCGCCGAAGAGCGACTCCGAGGCCACGACCTCGGGCATTTCGGAGTCGGGGTCGGGCAAGCGGCCTTCGATTTCGCCGACGTTGAACGGAATGCCGTTCCGCGGCAGTTCGGCGACGCGTCCGCTAAATGGAGGTCCCTGAAGGACGCGACCGCCGGGACGCACGTCCATCGTGATGCCGATTGTTGCGAGCGGAACGATTTTTTCGACAGCAGACGAAGCCTCCAATGCCTGGACAAGCCGTGGCGGGATGGGCCGCCCCCCTCCGCGCCCCATCATGCGGCGCCCGCCTGTCGCCTCGGCGGTGGCGCGGGCACGGCCCTTCGGACTTGGTTTCGCGTCGGCCTTTGGGGAATCAGGACGTGGCCCAGGGGCAGCAGGGCCAATCCATGCCGAGAAAGGCGCGGCGGCGCGTTCGGCTGCGTCATGGCCGGAATGAATTGCGGTGCAGGCGAGGCCAAGATGCCACGCCAGAAGACCGGTGGCCGCCGCGACGCCCAAGACTGCTGAAAGCAACCTCGGCCATTCATGGCGGACGGAACGGAATAACAAGAGTGTAGTCATAAAGTTCTAGTTGCTAGTGGCTAGTTCTAGTGGTTAGTTGTTGGCTTTTGGCTTAGGGCTTTTAGCTTATTGGCCGACGAACAAACGAATAAACCGTCAAACCGTCAAACTGTCAAACCGTCAAACCGTCAAACTGTCAAACCGTTATCTCGCCATGGTGGCGAGATAGCGCTCCATGACCCGCTCGACGTTGCCGTCGGTTTCGAAATCGCCGGCGAAAGTGCCGTCGCGCAGGAGGTGGACGCGGTCGGCGGAGGCGGCCACGATGGGGTCGTGGCTGACGACGAGGATTGTGCATCCCAGCTTGCGGTTGAGCTGGCGGAGCAAGTCGCAAAGGGCGCGCGCGGCGGGCGAATCGAGGTTGCCGGACGGTTCGTCGGCGAGGACGACGTCGGGATTTCCGGCAAGGGCACGGGCGATTGCGACGCGCTGCCGCTCACCGCCGGAAAGCTTGGCGGGCAGATGATGGCGGCGGCCGGACAGGCCAAGGGCGTCCAGGAGCTCGTCAACATGCGCCTTGTTCTCCGCTTCGGTCCCGTCGAGCAGAAGCGGCAGTGCCACGTTCTCCTCGGCCGTGAGCGTCGGGATCAGGTTGAAGTCCTGGAAGATCAGACCGATGTGGCGGCGGCGGAAGAGTGTGAGGTCGTCGTCGCCGAGGCCGGTCAAAGTGCGCCCGCCGATTTCGATTGTCCCTGCGTCGGCTTTCAGGAGTCCGGCGAGGAGGTGGAGGAATGTGCTCTTGCCCGAGCCAGAAGGCCCCATAACGGCCTCGTAGGCCCCCTTCACCATTGAGAAGTCGAGCCCCTTGATGACGGGAACGGCGTTCTCGCCCGCCCCATAAGTTTTGGCCAGTCCTGCGACATTGACAGCTTTCATTTCAAATCTCCATGTTCCCGCGCATGCGGGATACGTCTATGCTTATTCAGTTTTAACGGATAAGATTCGGCCGTGGTTCAAAGCCTGGAACACAGTAACGGCGGGGAACGGGCCTCTATTTCAAATAGATGGCCGTTGCCGGGGACTTTTGGCATTCGTAGCAGCCAAGGTCCGGGCGGCGGCCAAAGAAGCGCCGGTTGTGATCGACGTCGAGGTCGTCCAAGGCGCCGGTATAGGCGCTAATGTCGCCAGCATTGATACAGGGCGACGCCGTCTTGAAATGGTAGTCGCCCGCAAACCTGTCGATGAAGAGAGGATCCTTTGTAATGTCACCGACACCGAAGGCCACGGGCACTGCGTTGGTCATGAAGCACGATGCGGTGCCACTCGTGTTCTGCAAGGCGTCCAAAAGAGTTTCCACCGTCGAATAGTTGTCATAGATGACGCAGTTGACAACGTTGGCGTTTGCGCTGTTGCAATGGATCCCCCCGGATGTGCCCAGAGCCTTGTTTGTGTAGTTGGAGACCACGGTGCAGTTCTCGAGGCGCCCGTTGTTGACAATCACCCCGCCGGCCTTTGGCGCCCTGTTGTTGGCGATGAGCGAATTGCGGCAAATTGCCCCGCCGTAAAGGGCGACACCCCCTCCCATCGGGTTGGTCTCGCGGATGTTGTAGTTGTTCGTGATGACGCAGCGGTCGATGATGGCGCTGGTTCCAGTGGCGTAGATTCCGGCTCCGTGGTTGTTGCCGTTGTCGATCGTGTTGTTACCGATGATTCGGGAGTCGATGACCAAACCTCCTGTTAGATAGAGTCCGCCTCCCGACGAGTTGCCGGTCGACACGCAACTCTTGACGATGCAGTTGGATATCGTACCCGACAACATGTAGGCGCCGGCGCCGGCATTGGCCTTCCCGTTTGAAATGGTAATTCCGGATAGCAGGACTCCCGGGGAATTAATCCAAAACAGGCGGAAGTCGGTGTTGCCGCCGCGCGTGAAGACTGTCTTTTCCGGACCTTCGACGGAGCGGATCGCCACGGCGTCGAACAGCTGCATTTGCTCGGCCACGGTGTATGTGCCGTTGGTGACAAGTATTTCGGTACCGTCCCTGGACAGTGCCAGAACGGTCTTCAAATCGGGGGCGGCATTCTCCCAGTTTGAATAAGGTTGCTTCGCATTTTCATTCCCGGCGCGTACGCGGAAATGGCTGCCATAAATCTTGACTATGTCTCTCTGAAGCGAAACATAGGCGTCGTTTCCGGAATAAACCGCCAGGCAGACGGAGTGTATTCCCGGGCCAATCTGCGTGGTAACGGAAGCGCCTGTCCCGTCGTAGTCGGATGGCGTCGGCACCCGGCCGTCATACGACCAGTAGAATGACGCCCCCGAGAGGTCGATTCCGCTTGTTACCGCCGTCAACGACAGCGTGGCGCTGTCGCATGACCCGTCAACCGTGTAGGAAAAACCAGCCGCCGGGGTTGACGGGTCGCTCTCGTAAGCCCCTATGTCCATTCCCGCGCCCTGGACGCGCGGGTTGCCGGCGAGGTCGTAGGCCGACGAGGCCGGACCGCTCGCGGCGTCAATGCACGGGGAGCCGAGGGCAAGCGTGTAGTCTCCGTTCTGGAAGTCGGCGAAGCCCGGGTACAAAGTCAGATTCCGAGTCGAAGGCGTTACCACGCCCATTGCGACCGGAGTGCAGATGTTGGTTACGAACGCTCCGTCCGCCATCCTCCAATTCGGGGCGCCCACGGAGGTGTCGTCGCCTGTTTCGTTGCCGTACACTATGGAGTCGACGAATACGCCCCCTTGGGCCACATAGATGCCCCCGGCCTTGCCCATGTAGTTCTTGACGATCGTGCAGTTGCGGACGATGCCCTTCGCAAGATAGACCGCGCCGATCTTCGTCGTCGCGCCTTGGCGCCCCTTCTGGCTGTTCCCGTAGAACAGGCAGTTTTCGACAACGGCATTGGCCCCGTTCACATAGGCGCCGGAACCGTTGCCATTCCCGTTGAGCGTGTAGCCTCCGGTCACCGTGCAGCGCGATAATGTCCCCCCTTCGATGCCTACAGAACCGCCTTGTTTTTCCGATTCCGACCAGCATTTATTCAAAAAACAGTTTTTTACAAGTCCGCCTGCAGAGGAAATGCGGACCCCTCCACCGTAGTGGCTCGGGTTGCTTGAGCCGCTTGCGTGGCCCCTATGCAGGCGTAAATTGTCAACGACGGCGGATGCATGATTCAGGTAAATGGTCCTGTATTTGTCTAAGCCGTCGAGCGTTGCCTGTGTGCCATCCCTCTTGTCAATTCCAAGGACATATACCGGCTTGGAGATGTTCGAGTCCGCTGAGCAGGCATAGAGCCCCGGACCGACGATGATGACGTTCGTTGAAGTCGTCGAGGCCGCAGCCACGGCATCCTCAAGCGATGGAAAAGCATTTGCCCACGAAGAACCGTCTCGTGCGCCGGCACCACCATCCCTCACGTACAGGGTGGCTGTTGCGTCCGCGACGTTGTGCGTGAAGGTCCACTGCCAGGCGAGACGCGCCGCAACGCCCTGGTGGACGTACGTGAACGACGTTCCGCTACCTTGCGCGTTAGGGGCCGAGGCGTCGAAGACATAGTCGTTAACGGCGTCCGACCAATACGAAAGCTTCCATCCGGTGCAGGTCGCGACGAGGTGGTCGCCAAAGGCGACGCTAGCGGGAGCCGAAACCGCGACTTCATCGCCAATATTAAGGCCACTTTGGGTCGCATCGTAATCTGTGAGCGAGTATCCGGGGTTGATCTGGACGCGGAAACGCACGGGCTCACAGTCGATCTCAAGGCTGTCGCTGTGGCCGCGGCCGTCGTCATGCCTGAAGACCGAACCGTCGCCGGGATCACACGGATATGTGAAGTTGGCCATGCTCGTACCGGGTTTCTTCGTGGCGATGGCGTGGCCGAAACCGCAGAGGATGCCGTTCGCATCGGTCCCGGTGGCGGTGGTGCTATACGGCCCGGCATTGCCGGTCGAGATATAAAGACGGATTTCTATGTCAACCCACTTGCCCTCGTCCTCGTTCACCGTGTAGGAGTTTGAGATGATAAATGAGTTGCCAGATGTGTTTGAAATGTACTGTGTGCCGTTGATTGCCAAATAGCAGCTCCCGTAATTGTACTTGCAGAACCAATGGGTGCCTTTTTCGAGGAACATCTGCCCCGTATACACCCATGTGCGGTAATGCCCCCAGATTGGCGGACATGCGATAGCGATCGCAGTGCTGGTGACGCGGTTCGTCGCCGCATGCGGACCGGAATAGGCCTGCGTTTTCTCTGGCGTGACTGTAAGCCATTGGCCGCTGGACTCGTTAACGAATCCGCCCTTGAGGCCTGGCCGCATGATTGCGCTTGCCGACATGGCGGCGATAACGAGGGAGATGACCAGTAGTTTTTTCATGGAAAAGTTCCCTGTTGTGGTGGTTAATGGGTTTGTTCTTAATAATTCTAAGCAATTGTCAAACAATAGTGCAAGGGAAAAAGCCAAATCCCGTTGCGTCAATGGCCAAGCACAGGGGCGAGAAGTCTTGAGCAGGGACGGCCCGCCTTCTTCTCTTCTTTTGTCATTGTCATGCCTTCCATTATTTCGGTGACGCCATTTATGACGCAACCTAATTCTTGGCCGACTTGATTTCGGTGACGATAATTATGACGCAACGCGCACAAAAAAGCATTGACATAAATTGCCAATTATGTCAGAATGGTGGCAACAATCAATCCAAACACGGAGACTTCCATGCCTGACACCACAGCCGCATCCTCTCGCCGCGCACCACATTCATCATTCTGCATTCTGCATTCTGCATTCTGCATTGTGCATTGTGCATTCTGCATTTCAGTCTTCGCCGCCCTAGCGGCGAACGCCCTCGCCTACACCTGGACCGGCAACGCCGGCGATGGCGTCCTCAACACGCCGGAGAACTGGGACCCAGTGCTTCCTAACACACCGATATCCGCCCGCTGGTCGACGCTTACGATTCCGCTGCCCAATGACGGTTCGGCGGCCGCCTTCACTCTCACTGCGCCACTCACAGCCAACCTCATCACCTTTTCGGGCGGTGCTGCCGACGCCGCCCCGACCGTCTTCGACCTGGGCGGCACTTTTCTGCGTTCCACAAACTCCGCAGCACAGCTCAATTTTGCCGCTTCAACTCCGCTGATCTTTCGCAATGGCAGCCTCGTATCGGGCTCAACGACGTACTTCGGCGTCAACGGCAACAAGGCCTCGCCTGTCAGCCTGACTCTGGATCATGTTGCCTTGCGGGGAGGCGCCGGCTCCTACTACTCGACAAACCTTTTCGTTTCCGTCAAGGACGGGGCGTTGACCAACGCCCTCCACAGCGTTCCCTCGCATACCAGAATCGTTCTCGACAACACAAGCGTATATGTGGATGGCAACGGCAACCCATCCCCTTGCGCGCCCGGCTCCACCGCGTCCAATGTTTCCTTCCGCGCCGTCAACGGCTCTTTGTTCGTGGCCGGCCACTCCGCGCGCCGCTTCACAATAGGCGGCAGAGGCAACCGCTATGCCGTGGAATCGGGCTCGAATTTGGGGATTCCAAACATCATCACGGGCCATGACAACTGGCTTGGCGTCACAAACGCCGTTATTTCCACCGCCGTGACTTCAGGGACGGATGCGCCCTGCTTTACCATCCAGGGAACAAACAACGCCGTCACATTCAAGTCAGCCGTCGCCGGCCTTCCGAAATTCAAGCAAAAGGTCTTCACCGTCTCCGGCCTCAACAACCGGCTTGTCTTCGAGGACAGCGCCGTCACAAACGATGAGACAAGTATCAGCCAGTCCATTGAGAACACGATTTCCGGCCGCGACAACATCGTCACCATCACTGGTTCATCGGCGTCCTTCTACCTCGGCGCACTTGGAATCTACGGCTCCAACAATGTTTTCGCAATTGCCGATAATCTTGTGATATCCAACAAGGTCAGCAGTTCGCTCAAGATGCATGGGTATCCCATGAACCCCCTCTTCAAGGCGGGGAGCGTCGACTGCTCGTTCGTCGTCGGCAAGAACGCCGTCGCCGAGTTCTGGCACTGGAACGGCATACCGATGGGGGCCACGAACATGCTTTTCAAAATCGGCCCCGGGAGCAGCGTCCGCACCGTCAAACAGGATACCGACAAAGGCTCGACCACGATTGGCGGTGCGTTCGGCCATCCGGGGCGCATCGTCTTGGACAATGCATCCTTCACTATCGTTGAGGGACAGAGACCGACGATTGTCACGGGCAACGTAGAAATAGCCATTCTCGGGGACGCGGCCAGATTTTCAATCTCTTCGTCTGGATCGAACTCCGCCTACGGCCAGCTCCATGTCACCGGCGTCAGGGAAGGCAACGCGCCGCCTCGCCTAATCTTCCGACCGGGGCCGACGGGCTATGGCGGCACAGCCCCGATCTCCCCACGGAATACGGGCAGCAGCATCCTCGCCCCGACAACGGTCTTCGAAGTCAATGCCTCGGACTTCGCCCACGGCAAACCCACCGGCATCTACGAAATCCCGCTCATCAAGAAGGGCAAAAACTGGAAGCAATGCAATCTCGACGCGCTCAACGCCGTCGGCGTCTTCACGCCGGCCAACGGCAAGCTCGTCGCCAACGCCGACAACGACATCGTCTTCCGCTTCAAGCGCGACTGCGGCACACGGCTGATGGTGCGTTAGCGCCGCTTCTACGGCGCCAACGCACCATCAAGTGCGCGGCTGCGCCGCGCTTAAGTGGCGCTTCGCGCCTAAGTGGCCGCTACGCGGCCTTAAGCCCGCAACTACTGGTTTTATTTGCCTACCATCTTTACCGCAAGGCACAGACCCTCAGAAAGGAACACGACACATGCAGCGACATCCGACATTCGACACCCATTCTGCATTCTGCATTCTGCATTCTGCATTAAGCCTGGTCGTTTCGTCGGCGCTTGCCGACGAAACGACCAGGCTTCCCGCGCGTATCGCGCCAGACGGCGGTTTCGCCCTTGGCCGCCTCTACGAGTTCGAGATGCGTTACCCGACCAACCGCTCGGAGAGTCTCTCCTTCCGCACCGGAAGGAGATGCGTTACCCGACCAACCGCTCGGAGAGGCTCTCCTTCCGCACCGGAAGCACCTTCCAGTACGTCAACCGCAACCGCGACGGCAGCGTCAAGACCAACGCCACCGAGCGCCGGGTCGACATCTCCCTCCCCCGCGAGAAGGGACCTGGCAATCTCTCCTTCGTGGCCTGGCACACATCAGGACAGCAGAACCCGGTGGACTACCGACTTAACGCCGTCCTACCAGAGGCGACCTTCGCCTCGATGGACGACGAGGCGCGCGCCATGGAGGCCGCCGCCGAACGTGAGAAACGCGACTGGCGCCGCGAAACGGCCCGCATTGGAATCCGTGTCGACGCCGACGCCTACCGCTTCTTTGCCAACGGCGCCTTCATTCAGGCCTTGCCGCGCGAGGAGGGCGACCGCCCCGGCATCTCCTTCCCCGCAATGCTCATGAAGGGCGGGGAAATCGCGGTCCACCCGGTCGACGACCGCTGGGAGATGGTCGATATCTCAGAGCGTGCGAACGCCGGTGGCTTTGGCAAGCGCCGCGCGCCGGCAGGCGGGCAAATCACCGTTGACGGCGTTCCCTTCCTCCTCTCGCGCTCCCGCGCGGGCAATGACGCCGTAGACCTCTACCAGAGCCGTTTCGCGCACGCGCGGCGTCTCGGTTTCCGCCCCAACGCCTGCTACACCCGCTGGCAAACCCCTCTTGCCAAGCTGCCGCTTCGCTTCTCCTTCCGCGTTCCCGGGGGCGAATACGACGCGCTCCACGTCCTCTGCGCCTCCGACAACCGGCGCGACGCCGTTCCGCGCTTCACCGCGCAGTTCTACCGCCTCCGCGGCGGCTTCTCCGGCTCCGGCCGTCCGATGAACTTCGCCTCCGGCAACGTCCCCGTCTCCACAAACGGATCGGTCTACGTCGTCACGCTGCCGCTGTCCGGCGACTTGCGAACCGAATTCGGCCCGGAAAGCGCCCTGAACCTCGAACTCACAAAGGAGGTCTCCCTCTTCAAAGTCTATCCCGACCCCTACTACTTCTCGATGCACGGCGCGGGGCTCCCCAGCTCGGTGCGCGTTCTGGCCGTCACCCTGCACCGTCCGGAAGTCAAGGTCGCCTTCGACCCTGACGAAGACGCCAACGTCTTCACCGAGGGGCAGGACATCTCCTACGCCGCGACACTTGCGAACACCACCGACGCGCCGCGCGACGAGAAGCTCGTCTTCGCAGCGACAAGCTGGGACGGGCAGAAGACGGTTCGGCAGGAGAAGTCCGTCACTCTCGCCCCCGGCGAGAGCAAGGAGGTCAAATTCGCGTTCCGCCCGGAACGCTTCGGCTGGCACGCGGTCTCGCTTGAGGCGGCCGGCCGCACGTTCAACCACAGCGCGGCCTACCTCAAGGCGCGCGACCACACCCCGCGCCCCTTCGAACACCAGGGACTCCGCTTCGGGACCTGGCAGATGTTCGAAAGCCCCCTGCGCGCAACCTTCCTCGGCAAGGCCGGCTTCGACACGACCGAGGGCAAGCGCAGGGAAATCAGCCTCGGCGGTCCTCTCGCGGACATCTGGGAAAAGTACGGGTACACGCAGTTCGCCGTGCCGGGCAACATGCGCGCGACGAGCGCGATCATTCCAGGCGACAGCTTCGAGACGAACGTCGTCCGCTTCACCAAGGCATGGGGCGGAAGTCGCATGGGCGCCCCCGGAAGCGAGAACTGGAAGTACACACGCGTCCTCTCCGAACCAGGCGGCATCGGCACCGGCAACGCCTGCTTCCCCGAATACTACGGCGAACAGACCAACGCCTTCGACTACGCGCGCCTAGAAGGCCCCGAGAAGAAGCGCTACGAGGACTACAAGGAGCGCATCCGCATCGCCGTCCACGTGCAGAATGAACTCTATCCGAATACCAAGCGACTCGTCCCCAACGGCAGCTGGACCTTCCTGATCCCCTTCCTCCAGGATCCGGAAATGCGTGACCTCTTCGACGGTGTGAAGTGCGACTTCCAATACTACAACCACATCCCCGAGGAGCAGATGCACCAGACGGCGGTCCACTCCTTCTGGTACTTCCACAACGCGTGGAAGAAGTACATCCCGAACAAGAAGCCGACCCTCATCCTCGGCGAAGGCCCGGACATCTTCCCCGTCATCCCGGGCGCCTCCACGCCCGAGGAGGACGCGGCTCTCCGCGTCCGCGACTCGATCCACCTGGCCGGATACGGCATCAACTTCCAGCTCTCCTGGGGCACGGACCCGATCAGCATCGGCGAGTTCCACTGCAACGGAGGTCTCATCTCCGGCGCGCACGCCTTGAACCCCAACGTCGGCTACTGCGCCATGGCGACATGGACGCGGCTGACCCGCGACGCGACTCTGGAGAACTACTCGCGTGTCGGCTCCACATCCGCGTACTGCGCCAACTTCCGCAACCACAGGACGGGCAAGCTCTTCCGCGCCATCTGGACCGTCCGCGGCAAACGCGGGTTCGTCTTCCAGTGCAAGCCCGGCGATTTGACCGTCATCGACCCGATGGACAACGAGATCAAAGCCTCCGCCGACCCCGACGGCAAAGCCGTTGTAACCGTAGGCCAGATGCCGTACTTCGTGTTTGGCTCAGACAATTTTGAGCCGACCGTATCGGCCCAGCCCGACCACTCCGACGACGTACTGGCGCCAATCTCCGTCGCACTCGGCCCCATCGCCGAGAGCTTCAAGGAACAGGCCGCGGACGACGACGACCTCTACGTCAACGCCGCGTCCTTCTCCATCAAGCGCTTCGCCGCGGCGATGGATATCATCGCGACCAACGACGCCGTCCACGGCCCCGTCCTCTCGGTAAGCCTGCCGAAGCAGGAGATTGACCGCATGGTCATGCCCTACTACACCTGCCTGCACCTGAAAAAACCCGTCATGATCCCCGGCAAGGCCTCCGCAATCAGGCTCGACGTCAAAGCCGCCTCCGACTGGGGACGCGTCGTCTTCGTCCTCAAGGACGCCTCGGGCCGCCGTTACTACTCCTGCGGACAGAAGGACAACTGGAACGTCGACGACATGAGATGCCAGTCGTACTTCAACTTCGACGGCTGGCGCCGCCTCCGCGTCGAACTGCCTTCCAATGCGCCATGGGACCTCTTCCGCGAGTCGGGCTTCAGCACCTGGGGCTCCGACGACCCCAGGGCCCCGGTCATGCTGCCGCTCTCAATAGAGAAGCTTTTCGTCGAGCGCCGCCACGGCGTCATGTACGGCAACGACTTCGTCCGCATCGAAAAGGAAACGCCCGTTCTGCTTGGCGCGCTCCACGCCGAATACGCCCGCGAGGCGGACAAGGGCGCCAATGCCATCCGCCTTTCCAAACTGCGCATCCCGCCGACAAGCGTCAACCAGCTGCCGAATCCTGTCGCCGACATTGCGAAGACGGCGACTCTCCCGGCGGGAAAGATTCTGTCGGTACAGGAACCTCAGACCTGGTTCAACGGCACAAACGGCGACTTCACCTTCGAGCTGCCTGATGAGGCCGTGACATGGGATCTCTGGGTGGCCCCGTCCAAGGACGGGCGCGGCGCGTTGAAGCTTGGCAAGGCGCTGAAGAAGAAGTACCAGTGCAATGTCGCCGGATTCCTGCCCGGACAGACTTTCTACGCCTTCCTCGTCTGGCGCGACAAGAACGGAAACCTCTCCAAGCCCTCCGAACCGCTTGAATTCAAGATGGAAGACCGCTTCGCGCACCAGTAGGCGGGCATCATGCCCACAAAACAAGATGCTCATTTCCGTGACATTTATGGACAGGTGAGATAGTTTATTTCGTGACATATTCCATTTTTGAAGTTGGATAGTTTCGTGACACATCCTTGACATTTAGGATGTTTTATGTTAGCATTAAATCCTAAAATGGAGGAATCCGAAATGGACGAAACCAAAGTGGAGTTTACGCGAAAGGCATATGACGAAATTCTCGAATGGAAGAGGATGCTCGCCGGGAAGACCGCTCTGCTCGTTGAAGGTGCGCGCCGCGTCGGCAAAACACATCTCGTGCGGCACTTCGTCGAACGCGAATACGAATCAAACATATTTATTGACTTCTCTGAAAAGGGAAGCCGGACGCGCGCCTTCAAACGGGCTTTCGAAGAATGTGACAGCACGGCCGACCTCCTTGAGCGGCTGCAGTTCATCGCCGAGGTGTCGCTCCTTCCTGGAAGGAGTTGCGTTGTTTTTGATGAAGTACAGCGCTACCCGGCCGCCCGTGAAGCAATCAAGCAGCTTGTGGCATACGGCCAATACCACTATATTGAAACAGGTTCCCTGCTTGGAATCTCGGAAAACGTCAGGAACATTGTGATTCCGAGCGAAGAACACGGCATAAAACTCCACCCGCTCGATTTCGAGGAGTTCCTTTGGGCAACGGGGAACACTAAACTGGCCGGCTACATCCGCTCCTGCCACGCTGAGGGAAAACCGCTCGGCCGCGACCTGCATGCGAGGGCCAAAACGCTTGCACGGCAATACATGGTGGTGGGTGGCATGCCACAGTCGGTCGAGGCCTTTCTTGGCGGCGGCGACCATCGACTGGAGGCGTCAGAGGCAATGAAGCGTGAAATTCTGCGTCTCTACTCACAGGATATCGGGAAGTATGCCAAGGGCTATGCGCCGAAGGTGCGGGCTATTTTCCGACAAGTTCCAAGCGCCTTGAATACCCGCGAAAAGAAGTTTCGACTTGCTGACCTGGATCCCAACGCCCGGATGCGGCGCTATGAAAACGCCTTCCTCTGGCTATCGGACGCAATGGTAGCAAATATCGCCTATAATTCGACGAACCCCGACATCGGACTTGAGATGAGCCTTGAAAGCACGCTGTTCAAATGCTACTCCGCGGACACGGGGCTGCTAGTGACCCAGGCAATGACTGGTTCACGGGAGATTGACGGCCGTGTTCTGCGTGGAATCCTTTTCGACAAGCTGGGCGTTAACGAGGGAATGTTTCTTGAAAACTACGTGGCGCAGGCGCTTGTCGCCTCTGGATATGACCTGCTCTTCCATTCCGAGACGAACCCGAAAATGGAGATTGACTTCCTCATCCGCGACGGTATCAAGATCTGCCCGATAGAAGTGAAGAGCGCCGCTTGCCGCAGGCACGCGTCTCTTGACCTACTCATGCGCAAATACCCGAAGCGACTTGGGACTAAATATGTCCTTTGCCAAGAGGACGTCTCCGAGGAAGGCGGCGTCACCTACCTCCCTTTCTACATGGCTCACTGTTTGTAAGGGTGTAAAGGCGTTGACACTCTCCGCTGTTTATGGCAAAATGCTTGCACCGTTTCCAAAATGAGCTGATGCGCGGGCGTCATGTTGTGAAACACACTGTGACAGGAGACCTCTTCCATGATTGACAATGCATTCTCCCCTAACCGACTTCTTCGAATGCGAGCAGTCTATGACATCGCCGCAGCCGCGTTGCTTTCCGCCGCGGCGGTCCGGGCCGATGTCCGCATCGACCTCTACCGCAACCTCTACTCGCTCGACCTCAACGAGGTGCAGGCGCTCTTCGAGGCGCGTGTGCGGCCTGACGCCTCGTACGTGCGCCCCACGCCTATTCTCGTGGCGCCATGGGCGCGCTCAAGCGGCGAGCGCGCGGCCTACGCCGCGACCGACCGCATGGCGGCCTGCGTCATCCGCGGCTGGATCAAGCCCAAGGTCGACGGCGACTACACATTCATCCTCCCGAAGAACGGCGCGCAGACGCGGCTCTTCCTCTCAGCGGACGACAACCCCGCCAACCTCAAGCGCCTCCCAACCGTCGTCGACAACGGGTTCGACGACCTGCGTTTGTCGCCTGGACGTAAAAAGGACGACCACTGGAAGCGCACCGTGGTGACTTCCGCCTACAACAAGACCCCGGTCAAGCTCTCGAAGGGCAAGCGCTACGCATTCCGTTTCTACGGCGTCGCTGGATACGGCGGCGAAACCCCGGCCATGGAATGGGCCGTCTCCTACAACAAGGGGGACGTCTCCCTTGACATCGATGACGACGCGGCCCTGGAATTCAAGGCTTCGCCAGACGATGACGACGACATGGCCGCCGTTGACATCAAGGTCCGCGCCGTCCGCGAGGCCATCCCCGCCGACTGCCTTGTGGCGGAACCCGAAGGGGAATGGGCCGCCCCGCCAGTCTTCACCCCCACACCCGTCTCCGACGCAGGCGACGAACCCGAGGGCCTCGACACGGCCATGCTCCGCCAGAACCTCTACGCCATGCGCGACTTCCTCGCCTGGTCCTCAACCAACTCGAACTTCAACTCGAACTCCAACTCGAACTCCAACTCGAACTCCAACTCCAACTCGAACTCCAACTCTCAACTCCAACTCCCCCCCCTCCCCTTCGCCCGCTACGCCGTTCGCGGCCAGCCCGACACTTTCATTCTCGAAGTCAAGGAAGAGGGCGACTACCGCATGTGGGTCCGCTGGCGCATGAACCCGGGCTACAACCCGCACATCCGCCTCATCATGACCCCGGCCGACGATCCCGATGCCGAGACCGTCCTCGACCAGGTCTTTGCCCGCGGCACCATCGTGCGTCCGCCGAACAACACTGTCTACCCCGCGCCGTTCGCCGGCATCCTCCCCATGACGGATACCGGACACTACTGGGAACCGTCACACCGCCTGATCCACCTCCGCCCCGGACGATACCGCTGCGTCTACGACGCGGGCTGGGGCGTCTTCGGGAAGACAACCGTCGCACTGGCCGGTGTAATCCTCGACGCCGACCCCATGCGCGAACCGGCACAAGACGACTCCGTCATGGAAAACGAATTCGGGTCGCGCCCGCCCTGCGCCGACACGCTCGCCTACCGCGCGGCCGCAGCCGACACCGCGAACTGGAAAGCCTGGCGCGCCGACTTCATCCGCCGTCTGGAAGCCCCCTTGCTCCACGACTACACCCTCGGCTACCTCGCCAGCCGCGTGCTTTTCGACCCCGACACCAACTTCATAGGGACGCCCGCCGAAATCGCGGCCGTCCGCCGTTCAGATGCGCTTGGCCGCTTCTGCGGCGAGCCCCTCGTCGACACCGACCCCGTCGGCGACGGCGAAATCGGCTTCTGGCGCAGCCCCGACCCCTGGGCCGCCTTCTCGCGCCATACGCCGCCAGCCGTCGGCAATGGGACAGGCGACTTCTTCTCATACTGGCGGCCCAAGTTCGACTGGCGCGAGGTCGACAAAGGCGAGATAAACAAGGCCGAGCACAACTTGTCCGTCCGCGCCGGAGAGGTGCGCACCGAGCTCGTCATGGTGCGCAACAACACCGACAAGCCCATCGTCCTCAAACCAGAGGCCGCCGCCCCGAACGGCATCAAGGCCTCATGCCGCCTCGTCGCCTACATTCTGCCGAGCATGGGGGTCTGGACGCCGAAGGTCCTCTTGCGCCGCGAGGAAATTGTCGCGCCTCCGCGCCAAAACACGGCCCTCTGGGTCACTATTGACTGCCGCGGCGCCACCGACGGCGACTACCCCGTCGCCCTCTCCTTCGGCGGCCAGTCAGTGACCTGGAAAGTCGCCGTCAAAGGGACAATCGAAAACATCCCCGCCCCCGACATCTACCCATGGAGCGCGCCATGGAACCGCGACAGCTGCTGGGAGGCGTTCCACGACCTTGGCATCAACATCATCCACTACCGCCCCGTCACGAAGGCCAAGCTGGAAAAATACGGCATCAAGGTCATGGGCGGCGTGCCTTACAACCGGCATGAGGCGACGGAAGAGAATGTCCGCGATGCAATCAAACGTGAAGCAACGCGTGGCCTCTCGCCCTCCGACTACTTCTTCGGCACGGTCGACGAACCCGACGCGACGGGCATCCCGTGGGTGAACACGCGCTGCGACCTCGTCCACGGCGTTGATCCGGGGGGACAGGTCTTCCTCAACTTCAGCGCCTATCCGCAACCCGACGACTACCCTGTCTACCGCGAGCTCTTCGGGAAAATCGACATCCTCTGCCCGTACAAGACCACGCTGCACCCCGGCAGCGCCGACCCCTTCCAGAAGGAATGGCAGGCCGCTGGAAAGATCCGCCTCGTCTACGACACGATCGACAAGGGCAACGCCGACGACGGACTCTCCACGCCCCACGCCTACCTCGCGCTCGCCGAGCTGGCCTCAAAGACCGGCCGCACGGGGTTCGCGCCCCACCACATGTGCGGCACCACCATGCCTGAAGACGCCTGGCTGATGTTCCCTGTCTGCACCTACTACCCCGGCGCGAACGGCACGACGCTCCTGACGCGAAACATGGAGGCCCTTCGCGAAGGCGCGCGCCGCTGGCGCGTGGCAAAGGTGGGGGAATAGGGAAGAGGGAACAGGGAAGAGGAAACAGGGAACAGGGAAGAGGGAATGTGGTATACTTGAATGGATGTTGGAAACTGCCAGAATTGGATTAAGGCGCATCCGCGCCATTGCAGCGACGACGGCCGCCGAGCTCTACGGCCAGCCTGCCGTTCTGCTTCTTACGCTTGGGGGCGTAGTTGCAACTGCGCTCATACCGTTCCTCCAGCTCCATAGCTTCGGCGAAGCGGGACGCCTTGCCCGCGACGGCGGTCTCGCCTACCAGCTCGTGATAGGACTTGCCCTCGCTGTCGTGTCGGCATCCTCATCGATTCACGACGAAGTCGCGAACGGCACCGCCGCCGCCGCTCTCGCCAAGCCTGTTTCGCGTGACCTCTTCCTCGTCGGCAAGTGGCTTGGCGTGATGACCGTCACGCTGCGGTTCTGGTTCTGCATGCTTGCCGCGACGCTGCTCGCCGAGCGCGTGGCCGAACGAATTGACGGCAATGACTTCGTCACGGACAAACCGACGCAGTTCGTCCTCTTTCTAGTGCCAATCCTCGCCCTTGTCGTCTCAGGCTTTCTCCACAATAGGCGTCGCGCACGATTCTGCCGCGCCGCACTCGCCACGCTAACCATTCTGCTCGCCATCGCGCTTGCGAAAGGTCTTCTTTTCACGCGGCGCACAGCATTCTTCCCTTCATTCGACAACCTCCATCTCGCCGTCATCCCCGTTTCGGCTCTGATACTGCTTGCGCTCGGCGTCTACTCGGCCATCGCCGCCGCTCTCGCCACCCGCCTCAAGGCAAGCCCCGCGATGGTCGTATGCCTTCTTCTGCTGCTTCTCGGTCTATCCTCCGACACGCTTCTCGCGCCGACATCCCCTGCCCCAGTGCGCGTCATCGCATCACTTGTCCCCAATCTCCAGTCATTCTGGATGTGCGACGCCCTGGCGCCAGGCGGCAGCCTGCCACCCCATTACCTGCTCCACGCCGTCGCCTATGCCGCCGCCCTCGCGGCGGCGGCACTTGGCGCGGCCATGCTTGCCTTCCGCGGAAAGGACATACCATGACAGACGAAACAGTCATCGAACTCCGCAACCTGAAAAAGACATACCTCGACTTCTGGCGCCGCCCGACGGTCCATGCGCTACGCGGTCTTGACCTCACCGTATCACGCGGCGAAGTATATGGCCTCCTCGGCCCGAACGGCTCCGGCAAGAGCACGACCATCAAGCTCCTGCTAGGCCTCATCGCGCCAACAGCGGGCACGGTCTCCGTCTTTGGCCA